>Ga0187786_10000001_pt1 | contig 152521 bp, 158 predicted proteins | sample 0815_BV2_10_20_M_FD_132449 | JGI IMG/M metagenome (GOLD analysis project Ga0187786, IMG submission 132449) | Tropical peat soil microbial communities from peatlands in Department of Meta, Colombia - 0815_BV2_10_20_MG | ecosystem: Environmental > Terrestrial > Soil > Wetlands > Peat | place...
GAAAGCCAGAGTTGTTAACTATAATGGACAGCTCCCCGGGTGGTGGGACAAGGCCGAGACTGAGTTTGCGGAAAAAAGAAAGATAGCAGTGCAGGCGGTGTTGAAACGATAGGTTAATTTTTTAGCTGCTTACAAGGCATGCTATATGTAGAAGTTTGTACTTTACCTATCAGACGTCGTCAGATCTGGTGCCGACTCCATATAGTTATCCGTATTCGACATGGTAGATGGTCGTTCTTTGGTACTCACATGAAGTAGAGCGTGTATATCTATCCTTTGGTCAGCGGTCTTTCCCGAAATAAAGCTTTCCAAAGGTAGCTGGCAGAAGCAAAATGTTTGATGCCGTTTATAACCTTCCGATTAGCCTGATTATGGTTCAGAAGAGTTGGCCCCCAAACACGCCGATATCCGATCGGGCAAATTTATTGCGCCGCCGAGTCGGATCGGCATGGCCCAGAAATGGTCTGTGTCAGTTTCTTTAGGTTATTGTTAAAATGACCCATAAATGTCGAAAACGCGATTTATCGGGTACGTCGCAACGAAGTTTTCCCATCTGGCAGTATTCCATAATCTGGAAACTTCAAAGTCAATCCGCGATTGAAACTATGTGTGATCTCCAAAAGACATAATTGATATCAATAAAAATGGTACATTCGACTGATGTATGGACATTGTAACTACATTTTGCTATGATAATAACTAAGGAATATCTACGTGGATACAAAATGGCATTTTGAGTGGGATGAAAACAAGAATCGCAAGAATCAGAAGAAACACTCTGTCAGTTTTGAAGAGGCGACCGAGGTTTTTTTCGATCCGATGCAGCGCGGCATTCTCGACGTGCGCTATGATGATGGAGAAGAAAGGTGGATAACTATAGGCTCAACAAAGAAAGATAGAATCCTCGTAGTTGGCCATCTCTACAACATTTCCGTAAATGGAACAGAGACTATCAGAATTATAACTGCCAGAACGGCAACAAGAAAGGAACGAGATCAATATGAAAACTCTAAATCATAGAAAAAATAATACGAAGAACGATAAAGATACCAGGGATAACTTTGAACTGCCTGCTGAGATTGATTTTACCCGTGGCGTAAGAGGCAGATTCTATCGGCCCAAGAAAATTTCAACGACGATAAGAATTGATGATGACATCATTCTATTTTTCCGTCGCCGTGCAAGTGAACAAAAATCGGCCTACCAAACACTTGTAAACGAAGCCTTGCGTGATTATAAAACACGAATTGAGACTGCTGCCGCAAGCCAGCAAATTCCCTGCGAGAAATAAACTGTATAATTTATATTTCTTGTGGCCGGGGCGCCCCCGGCCACTCAATCCCAACTCTGTAATTTGTATCGAATTCGGAACACGGCTTACAAAAACCTCGCGAATCACCATATCTTCCCTAACATAGCAGCGTCAGTTTTGCCGACGTACGCAATGATTCTTTCGGAAACAAACGCCGAGTCGAGAAGATGTTCCGGTAAACTACTTTAAGGGAAGACCTTAATTTATATGTAGTTGTCCAGAAATTGAGATTGTCATTTTTCTGGCGCCAAGCCACAGTACAACTGAAAATCATCATTTCTTAAATTTCTGGTACTCTCATCAAGTAGGTGACTTGCGGATTTTTGAATCCACAGTCAACCGGCTTCTCTTTAGGGGCCAATTCATCAAGGTTACAGTCGAAATATAACGTAACGACAACCAACTTAGTAAACTTCAGGCTGCCCTAACAGAATGCCTTTAGCAAGGACTCCGATTAGCTCCGGGATAATTATTTGTACCAGACCAGATATGATTGTTGCGGATTTCCAGTTCTTACTAAGACCTGGCCGATGAGGTTGTTGGCTCGAACATCACACCATTTTGCTAATCTCGCCGAATGTTTGTTACTGTCAAAACATCTCATCGGATGCGGATAATCATGTGCAACGCCCGGCGTTCCCATCTGTCACGCGATGTGAAAGATTGGATGAAGTAGATGCTTTCCCTGGTATTGACCGACTGGTCAAGTCCTGACTTTTATATATTATGTGCCAGATCGGAAGTGCAGCCGAGTTATGATTCTTATGATCGGGGTGAAACTGAATTATTTCTCGACAAGAGGAATGCTGATGATAAAAGTTGAGCCTTTGCCGAGAGTGCTTTCCACCTCTATCTCTCCATTATGTTTGCAGATTATATCATATGCAATGCTCAAGCCCAGCCCTGTACCCTTGCCAACCTCTTTCGTGGTAAAAAACGGTTCAAATATTCTTTTCTTGATATCATCAGGCATCCCGATACCTGTATCGGATATAGCTACGTTGATCCAACGTCCTTCACGCCACGTCCTGATGCGAACCTCTCCGTTATGCTCTATTGCGTGAGAAGCATTCAATAAAATATTCATGAAAACCTGGTTTAGCTGACCAGGATTGCATAATGTCAAAGGTATGTCGCCGTATTCCCTGATAAGAGTTATCTTGTACTTCAATTCATTCCATACAATATTTATTGTACTTTCAAGTCCTGAGTTTATATCAGCGGCTTTATACCCGACCTCATCGACTCGTGAAAAAGTTTTTAGATCCTGCACAATTCTCTTTACGCGCTCAGTCCCTTCAAGACATTCTCCAATAAGATTTTCAGTATCATCCATTATATAGTCGATCTTCAGCAATCGTTTTTTTTCTTCAACCTGGGTTAAATGGTCCTTGTACTGTGAACTCTTGTAACACTCGTTTATGACTGAATTCTGAACTTTCATAAACTCTGCTATTTTACCTTGATAACGCCTCAGCGTCTCTAAATTGCTCATTATAAATCCTATCGGGTTATTGATTTCATGAGCAACACCAGCTGCCAGTTGCCCTATGGCAGCCATCTTGTCTTGCTGCAGCAATTGAGCTTGTGTTGATTTCAACTCTTCATAAGCTGACGCCAGTTCAAGATTCTTTACAGTCAGATCTTCCCTGGCTTTGGCTAGAGCAGTCACCATATAATTAAAAGCTGTTGAGAACTCTCCCAAGAATTCAACCCTTTGATCGAAATCCCCGGCAGCCACCTGTTTGGTCTGCCATGTAAGATGCCGCAGATTCGCATGAAGAGTCTTTAGAGCACCGGCCATCCTTCCTTTGGCATTTAGCTGAACTGAGAGATCTCCCTGGCAGAAAGACATGACGAACCTGTCCAGCTCGCGCAGATGTTTGAGAGCCTGTCGAAGTTCATCTGTAACACCCGGTAAACTATCAACATCTTCCTCGGGCACTCTGCCGTTGGCGATCTGCAGCAATATGTCATTAACAGAGTCTGGAATCATCTTGCTAGTCGTCTGCCGGAGTTGCCTGGAAACGACAGGTCCTGTCACCAGTGCACCAACAATCAATCTCCTTAACATTGAACTTTTTGCTCAGCGCCGATTCAAGAATCGCTGCAATAAACCCTTCATCATAGGTGCAAACCTCATAACTGAGTTGCGGCAGGCCTGAGCAATCAAGATCCTCGGATACTGTCATTACTATCCTTCCAGTTTTCTCATCATGTTCCTCGACACGCAAAATGCCGATGCCAAGGTCTTTAAGGGCCGCTTGCAATTTCTTCACCAAATCGCCGATGCCCTCTATAGTGCCGATCATTTGATCATAGAAATGCTTGCCTGCGAGGAATCCGGCCTGATAAGTAATTTCATCTGCTTCACGATTACCGTATCGGTCTTCAAGGATATCACGAAAACAGTATTGCATCAGGCGGTAGACTTCAACGCGCATCATTTGCCCAAGGTTTGGGCGTCCTTCTGAAACATTCCCCAAGAGAGACCAATTGAATTGATACTTCCTATCTTTATCCATTTACTACCTCCTTGTTTCTCGCATATTTGTTTCCGGCATATTTGTTCTGATACATCATCTGCCTCTTTCGATCCTTATTATTTCCTCTCAAAAATAGACGCTATAATACAGACCAGCTTGAGTATCGTGCATGCCCAACTATTGTATTTTGCATTCGGCCGTCTTTTTTCCGGGGGCGCTGGAATCATCGAATTTAATGCCTCTGAAAAGGAATGGTCTTGCGAATCCCGGATTTACGCGGTCTTCCAAAATAAGATCGCATAGCACAACTCGCTCCAGATGTTCAGTTCGATCCTTAACGTCCATGACTCCATTCCCCAGCTTGAGGAAATTGCTCCAGTACATACTGTACTTATATGACCTTTGCTAGAGGCTATATATTTATTATCGATGATTTCATGAGTTTACTTTATTGCTATTGAAGAAAGAAGATGCCGATAAATATGATGATTAATTATACAATTCAATGTGATATCAGTATTGGGGATCTTGCTTTCACGATTGACGATAACCGATAGAATCACACGCCGGCGTAAATCTCGACTTCTGCAGTGCTACCGTTTATGTCCTCTTTGCTGCCAGGTTAGTTATTCCATTTATGATTTCGCCCCACGGGCTTGCCAGATCGCCCTTTGTGTCTGTTTCATATCTTATAACCGGGCGCTTTATTACTGCATCATCAAAAGTATATACCATTCCCTCTTGACTGTCATGCAGGAAAAGCCTGAACTTCATACTGTCTGTTTTAAGCATCGGCCCTGCTCCCTCTGCATCCAACAGCGTTATATTTTTACCATCAAAACTCATGTCAGCATCAACTGTTTTTAAATTAATTTTGCCGTCGGCAGAAAAACTGCCCGACACGATCCTTCCCGCAGACATGGCTGTTAAATTAAATTTTGAAAAATTATCAGCAAGAGGGTATTTAAGATTATCAACTCTCAGATTCAGGCCGGTCATATCAATTCTGTTATACTTTGCAGGCATGCGCTCATCTACAAGATGAAGCTCACCATCGACAATGACAAGATTTGAAACATCAACGGCAATATTTCCATCACTTTTATCTGGCTTATCAGCCCTACCCTTACTGCTCATCAATGGCAGCATGAGTTTTCCTTGCTTGTCGACCGATACCAGAATAAAGGGTTTTTCAACTGTAATGCTGGATATCGAGTAATATTTCTTTACAAACCCCATGAAGTCAGCCTTGATTCTAAGCCGGTCAACACGCAAAATGTCTTGCCCGTCCTTGGTAAGATGCACTCCATAGGCATCAACATTTCCCCAATTGAGTTCTATGCGATCAACATGAAAATCTTTGCCGAGGAAACCTTCCAGTTGCGCCTTAAGGACCTCGTTAGCATTTCTGATAAGAAAGATCAGTGCAATGCAAATAATACATACGACAATTGCAGTTGCCGTCAGAATTCGTTTCAAGCGCTTTGTCATAATTCAGCTATTATGCAGCATATGAGCTCATGAGATTTCTTTTTCATAAATCCGGTATTTCTTGTAGAGCCTTCCGCCAATCATTTCGATCAGGCGGATAACATTTAAGTTGTCCTCCAGAATCCAGGAAAATTCAACGCGTTTGTAATTACCCCGTTTTACGCCCTTGAAAGCTTCCCTAAACATTATACCGTCGACGCCCTTGTTTCTATACTCAGGCCTGCTACCCAGCAGAAGCATGCGCAGATCCGGTATCTTCCTCGAATAATATAAAGCCTTTGCAAGAGTAACGGGAGTCATTTTGCCCTGCATTCTCTTTAGGACAAAATTGAAATCGGGCAGCATTCCCAGGAAACCTACCGCTTCACCATCCTTCTCGGCTACTATTGTCATATCAGAAACCACCAGCGGTTTCAGACGCTTCGCGCTGTAAGCCAGCTCGTTCTCCGACATCGGTATAAAGCCCCAGTTATCTTCCCACGCTGCATTATAGACCTCTCTGAAGCCGCGCATAGCCTCCATGAAGTAATCTTTTGTGACCTGCCTCGCAGTAATTCCACGTTTATCAGCTATCGCTGCTACACGCAATATCTTATCAGGCAACTCCGGCAGAACATCATAGATGTACGCATGCAAATCCTTTGCTTTAATAAAACCGTATCCGTGCATAAGGTCATTATAATAAGGCGGATTATAAGGCATCATCAGCATTGGAGCTTCACTGAAGCCTTCAAGCAGGAAGCCGCACTCTTCATTGGTAGAGAAATTCATAGGTCCGCGAATTTTTTTCATACCCGCTGCCTTTAAACGATTAGAAACCGTATCCAAAAGCGCATTTGCAACAGTCGGTTCGTTAATGCTTTCGAAGAATCCAAAGAAGCCTGCTTTATCATTATGAATCTTCAAATGAAGATGGTTGACGATCGATGCGATTCGTCCGACGATTCTGCCCCGCTGCAAAGCCAAAAAAAACTCCACTTCAGCATCCTCGAAAAAAGGGTTTTTCCTAGAAAAATGGACCTTAAGATCCCGGGTTAATTGCGGGCAGTAGAGAGGATCCTTGCTATAAAGCGAAAGTGGAAATTTTATAAAACTTAAAAGGTCTCGGCGGCCTTCAACTCTGATGATATCGATTCCCGCCGGAGAATGCACAGTCACAATGACCTCTTACAAGGCAATCAGATGATTCCCATGGCTCTGCCGACCTTCTTGAAGGCCTCCAGCACTTTGTCGAGTTGTTCGTCAGTATGCGTTGCCATATAACTGGTCCTTATCAGAGCTTTTCCAGGAGGCACCGCAGGAGATACAGCTACATTGGCAAATACGCCTTCTTCCTGAAGTGCAATGGCCATCTTGAAGGCGGTTTCGTCAGCGCCCACGATGATCGGAATAATTGGCGTTTCGCTCGGACCAATTTGAAAACCAAGTGTTTTAAAACTCTGCAGCATTCTTCTTGTGTTATCCCAGAGCCTGGCAATCCTCTCAGGCTCACTGTCTATAATGTCGAGCGCCGCACTTACCGCAGCAACTGACGCAGGCGGAGGGCTTGCACTGAATATCAGGGCTCTTGCCATATGTTTGATGTAATGGATAACGTCATCGTCTCCGGCAATAAATCCACCGATAGATGCAAGCGATTTGCTATATGTCCCCATAACAAGATCAACCTCGCTTTCGAGGCCGAAGTGCTGTGCAGTGCCTCTTCCCGTCTTTCCAAGAACGCCAATTCCATGAGCGTCGTCAACCATAAGCCGCGCTCCATGCTTCTTCGCTATCTTAACCACTGAAGGGAGATCGATGATATCTCCTTCCATGCTGAAGACGCCATCCACTACGATTAGCTTCCCTCTGCCGTTATTATCATTCAATACTCTTTCGAGGTCTGCCATATCGTTGTGCCTGAATCTCTTCACTTCGCCATATGAGAGCTTGCATCCATCCACTATACTGGCATGGTCCATTTTGTCGATGATAACCACATCATCTTTGCCGACCAGTGCGGAAATCACGCCAAGATTCACCTGAAATCCAGTCGAAAAGATCAGCGCGGCATCCCTATTCATAAACTTTGCAAGTTTTTCTTCCAGCCGCACATGTATATCAAGGGTACCATTTAGAAAGCGCGAACCCGCGCAGCCGGAGCCATATTTCTTCACCGCCTCAATAGCTGCTTCTTTAACTTTTGGATGATTTGTAAGACCGAGATAATTATTAGAACCGACCATGATCATTTTCTTGCCGTTCATAATAACTTCCGGATCCTGAGCGCTTTCAATCATCCTGAAAAAAGGATAAATGCCTGCTTGCTGAAGCTCCCTGGCAATCGTAAATCTAAAGCATTTTTCGAATATATCTGTTTTTTGAGTCATAGCCAATTATGGATTCTGTACCAATCAGCAGTCCACTTAGCTCCTTCCTTAATTTTCACTTTAGGAGAGAATCCGAGTTTCTCCCGCGCTTTGTTCGAATCGCAAGTCCATAAAGAATGCCTGATCTCTTTCATCTTATCGGGGTTGATTATGCTGCACCCCGGCAACTTCTCAGCCAGCGCCCCGAACAGCGGCATCACAAATTTAGGAATACCCAGCTTGATCGGGCTGCACTGGAGCGCCTGGGAGATGGCTGCTATAAGATCGTCTGACGAATAGATGCCTCCGTCCGACATAAAAAATATCTCTCCTTCGCCTTCCTCTTTTAGCGCAGAGAGTATTATACCATGCACGAGGTCGTCAACGTACAGGAACGAATAGTATGCCTTTCCCCAATACGGGACAAGACCCATCTTCACCATCTTGAAGATCACAAGCAAATCCCTGTCACGGGGACCGTAAACTGCAGGAGGCCGAATAATGGTAAACGGCATCTTACCCTTCCGTCCGAGAACTGCCTTTTCGCCGCCAAGTTTTGTCCGCCCATAAACTGAGACAGGCTGAGGCTCACAGTCTTCTATAAGTGGCTTGCCTTGACAGCAAGGGCCTGCGGCTGCGAGGCTGCTGACATACACAAAGCGCTTCAGACCAGAGTTGCCTCTTATCGCCGCATCCGCTATATTTTCCGTTCCTTTCTCGTTGACACGGACTGCTTCATCTTCAGAGGAGAATTTTGTGAGGCCGGCCAGGTGAAATATATAATCGAAATCATGAACTTTTGACAGAGTAGAAGGATCGGTGCAATCACCATGAAGGAATGAGATATTTAGGCCCTCAAGATATCTTAAGTTTGAAGTCGGCCTCGTCAAACATGTAACATCAAAGCCTTCATTGATAAGGGCCTCGACAAGATGGCCTCCGATAAAGCCTGTAGCTCCGGTAACAAGGGCTCTCATTGTCCTTTTAATTCTAAGGAAAGCCGCTTTCTTTTTTCAAGAAAACAAAGCCATTTTGTCATCATGGCTCATCTCTTTTTTACCAGAAGTTTAAGCCCCCTTACATCTTCCACCACTATAATGGAATTCTTGGTAATGCCTTCCTCCGAAAAAGCGGACCAAATCTCTCCATGCACTTGAGCCAGCCCACCGCTGGGTCCGATATCCGATTTCGCCAGCCCTTCCATTCCGACAAGAGATTCTCTTCCTGTCGCATGTTCTCTCTTGTGAGCCTTATAGGCTAATCGAAATGTCAAAATAAAGAACACCGCAGTGACCATTGCAACCGGCAGGATAATCGCAAGCGAAACCCGCAGAAAAGGCAAAGGTGATTCGAACAACATCAGTGAACCAAGCGTGATAGATACTATACCTCCTACAGTAAGCAAACCGTACGATGCCACCTTGACCTCAAGCAGAAATAAAACGATACCAATAACGATCAATAGCAATCCCGCATAATTCACAGGAATTGTCTGGAACGCATAAAACGCCAGCACGAGAGATATAACACCTATTACGCCCGGCACGAGAGTACCCGGATTAGTCAACTCAAAGAAGAGCCCATAAAAACCCAGGAGCATGAGGATGTAGGCAAAGCTCGGATCACTGATCAAGTTAAGGATCTTCAATCTTAAGCTCATCGGCTCTTTAATTACGCGGACAGACGCAGTTTTCACCTTTATAGAAGCGCCGGCAATCATCAGTTCTCTGCCATCAATCTCCTTTAAAAGCGCTTCAGTATCCTTTGCAACCAAATCTATGACATGCATTTTCAAGGCATCAATTTCTGTAATCGAAACGCTTTTCCTGACCGCATCTTCAGCCCATTGACTATTTCTATTACGTTCTTCAGCAATCGACTTTATATAAGCTGCTGCATCATTAGTTGCCTTTTCAGCCATAACCTTATCCATTTTTTCACCAATGGATACCGGATGCGCCGCTCCTATATTGGTCCCGGGCGCCATTGCCGCTATGTGTGCGGACAGCGCAATAAAAACCCCGGCTGATGCAGCTCTTGCACCTGAAGGCGCGACATATACTATTACGGGTATGCGGCTCGACATAATATCCTTCACTATGCTGCGCATGGACGTATCGAGTCCCCCAGGGGTATCCAGCTCAATTAACAGTGCACCTGCTTTTGCACTTGACGCTCTTTCTAGTGACTTATGGATGTATTCGGCAGCAACAGGGTTGATTATGCCTGTAATTGCTACAGACGATATGTCCCCGCTATGCAAATGAGATTCCTCAGCCTTGCAACCTACAGCTGTAACTATAAATATGAATATGGAGATGGCAACTAACTGAAAGGCCTTTTTCTGCTGTCTCAACTGCATGAACAATTATACCATCAAAAATCCGTCGGCTAAGATAGGCTATCTATGCTCTTATCATGGTTCATCAAAAGGTTTGATTCGGTTAGAATAATATTATCGAGATGTATTGTATAATATAAAGCATTTGTCCTTTGGACTACAGTAAACAATGGAGGTATTGAGATGGTTAAGATTTATTATGACAAAGACGCTAATCTGGGCCTTTTGAAGAAAAAGAAGATAGTGATTATGGGTTATGGCAGTCAAGGTCATGCCCATGCTAATAACCTTAAAGAAAGCGGCATGGACGTGATAGTCGCTGAGACAAAAGGTGCGAATTGGGACAAGGCGGTAGCGGCTGGATTTACAGTGATGACGGCTGCTGAGGCAGCGCGGAAGGGTGATATAGTTATGGTGCTGCTCCCGGATGAAATACAAGCAGACATATACAAGGCGGAAATCGCACCTAATATGAAGAAGGGAGTCTATCTGGGCTTTGCCCATGGATTCAATATTCATTTCGGTCAAATAGTGCCCCCGGCTGATGCAAATGTTTTCATGGTTGCTCCGAAGGGTCCTGGACACCTTGTCAGATCTGAATATTCTAAGGGTAGCGGTGTACCCTGTCTAATCGCCGTGAATCAGGACCCATCTAAAAACACTCGTGAAATAGCACTCGCTTATGCATCCAGCATCGGTGGAGGTAGAGCAGGAATCATCGAAACCTCTTTCAGGGAAGAGACTGAAACGGACCTGTTTGGCGAGCAAGTAGTGCTTTGCGGAGGATTGACCGCCCTCATACAAGCCGGCTTTGAAACTCTGGTTGAAGCTGGATATTCTCCTGAGATGGCTTATTTTGAATGCCTGCACGAGGTTAAGCTCATAGTCGATCTCATCTACGAGGGCGGAATCTCCACAATGAGGTATTCTATAAGCAATACGGCGCAATATGGTGATATCACCAGGGGGCCGCGCATAGTGACAGAAGAAACAAAGAAGGAAATGAAGAAAATACTCAGTGAGATTCAGGATGGCAAATTTGCTAACGAGTGGCTGTTGGAGTGCAAGGTCAACAAACCTACTTTCAATGCCCTCACTAAGAAAGGCGAACTACACCCGATAGAGGAAGTCGGAGCTAAACTGCGTGCAATGATGCCGTGGCTGAAAAAAGGTAAGCTGGTTGACAAATCAAAGGCATAGTGATTGAAAATCGAAGTTGATAGTCGGTATCAGGGGAACAGGAATCCATTTGCCGGCTTCTTTCCAATCCCCTCCGACTTTCAAAAACTGACAGCCAGGAATAAATGAAATTCGCCGAAGAAGGTTATCCGTTTATAGGCTTTTTTGCCATCGTCACAGCGGCCGTATTGCTGGCCTGGCCTGCATGGATAGCTTTGCTGCCGCTTGCACTGACTCTTTTTATGGCTTACTTCTTCAGAGACCCCGACAGGTCAACGCCTGGAGGCGAGGATCTTTTTGTGTCTCCCGCAGACGGGAAAGTGATAGTGCTGCAGACGATCAGTGAAAGTCAGTTTATCAAAAGTGAAATGCTGCAGATAAGCATCTTCATGTCACCACTGGATGTTCATGTAAACCGTGCGCCATGTGATGGCGTAGTTAATGAAGTAGTACACTCCTCAGGGAAATTCCTCTCTGCTTTTAAGCCGGAAGCATCATTGCAAAACGAAAATATCGCCATGACCATGGATACAAAATATGGAACCATTCTTGTAAAACAGATTGCCGGGTTTGTTGCGCGCCGTGCTGTATGCCGCGTCTCACCTGGCGACTCGCTAAAGAAAGGTGAACGCTATGGCGTGATTAAGTTCAGCTCGCGCGTAGACATCTTTTTACCGCTGTCGACAGTGCCGATGGTCAAGCTCGGCGACATTGTGACTGCAGGAGAGACTATCCTTGGTCATATACAGCATTAGGGGAGGTCAGCCACATGGCTTTCAGAAGAAGAGACCCCAATCGCAAACCTAAAAAAGGCGTCTATCTTTTGCCGAACACTCTCACAATTTGCGGCATGTTTGCCGGATTTTATGCCATTTTATCTGCCATTAACGGTGATTTCCTTAACGCCGCGTGGGCGATTGTACTCGCCAATATTTTTGACGGACTGGACGGCTGGATCGCTCGCCTGACTAACACAGCGACGAGATTTGGCATAGAGCTTGATTCTCTTTCTGATCTTGTAGCATTTGGTGTAGCTCCGAGTGTAATGATATATAAATGGGTGCTGTATCCATTTGACCGATTCGGCTGGGCGGCAGCTTTTCTGTTCGTTGCTTGCGGAGCTCTGCGTCTGGCAAGATTCAATGTGCAGACGGGCGCACCTGGGTCTAAGGCTTTCAAGGGAATGCCGATCCCTGGTGCAGCTACTATACTGGCTTCAATTGTAATTTTCTACTATGATTTCTGGACAGGAGTTCCGGAGAAGAATGTCTTTTTCCCCATTATCACCATATTCCTCGCCCTTCTAATGGTGAGCACTCTTCGTTATCATGGCCTGAAAGAAATCGATTTCAGGGAAAGAAAGCCTTTCTGGGCTCTCATACTTTTCGTCCTGGTGCTGTTTGTGCTTCTGATACATCCGTCCACGGCGATCTTCATATTTGCAATGGCTTATCTGATCCTGGGCCTCGTTGAAAATATATATATGCTTCTGAAAAGAAGACGAATGAAAAAGCTGGGTCTTCAGTCTGCATCCAACGATGCAGGCGCAACTCACACTGATGAGGGAATGAAGAATGAGAATCGTTAAAATTTTCGATACGACACTGAGAGACGGAGAACAGTCGCCTGGGGCTTCCATGAATGTTGAAGAAAAGATTCAGGTAGCGCGACAGCTGGTCAAATTGGGTATCGATATCATTGAAGCAGGCTTTCCTTATGCGTCGCCAGGTGATTTCGATGCAGTGCAGAGAATTGCAAATGAGATCAGCGGCGCCACCATAGCTGCACTTGCGAGGGCAAAAGAAGAGGACATCAGGAGCGCGTTTGACTCGATCAAAGGCGCAACTCAAAAGAGGATACATACCTTTCATTCCACCTCTGACATACATTTGAAATATCAGTTTAGGGTTACCCGCGAAGAAGCTCTTAAAAGGTCTGCTGAAATGGTCTCGCTTGCGAGAACGCTGGTTGAAGATGTCGAATTTTCGCCCATGGACGCCACAAGATCAGATGTCGGTTATCTGCTCGAAGTCCTTGATGCAGTCATCGCGGCAGGCGCTTCAACTGTAAATATTCCTGATACTGTCGGCTATACGACACCTGATGAATTCGGAAAGCTTATTAAGGAAATTAAGAAGAGGATCGGCAGCAAGGCTGTTATTTCAGTCCACTGCCACAACGATCTGGGCCTTGCCGTTGCCAATTCCCTGGCCGCAATAAAAAACGGCGCAGGGCAGATAGAATGCACCGTAAATGGCATTGGAGAGAGAGCGGGTAATGCCTCTATGGAAGAAGTGGTGATGGCACTGAAAACCAGACCGCGCTATTATAAGGCTGACACGAATATCAGGACCAACGAAATATATAAGACCAGCCGTCTTGTGTCGAAGATTACCGGAATAGCAGTGCAACCGAACAAGGCTATTGTTGGGTCTAATGCTTTTGCGCACGAATCCGGCATTCATCAGGATGGTTATCTGAAAGAGCGGTCCACTTATGAAATTATGAAACCGGAAGATGTCGGTATTCCACGGTCTAAGCTTGTACTCGGCAAACATTCCGGAAGGCATGCATTCAAAACACGCCTGCTTGACCTTGGCTATGAATTAAGTGAAACTGATCTGAACAGCGCATTCGATAAATTCAAGCATCTTTCAGACCAGAAAAAATACATCTTCGATGAAGACATTGAGACTCTTGTTTCACAGGAAGTATCGAAAGTGCCGGAGATATATGCCCTGGCAGGGCTTTCAGTTTCAAGCGGAACGGAAAGCAAACCTTCGGCCAGTATAAAAATGTCCGTACGCGGCAAGATTGTTGAACGTTCAGAGACAGGCGACGGCCCGGTTGATGCAGTATATAGGTCAATAGCTGTAATCACCGGGACCGAAAGCAACCTTCTTAAGTTCGATGTCAAGGGTATCACCGGCGGTACCGATGCTCTCGGCGAGGTTGTAGTTACCCTGGAAGAAAGCGGCAAGACTGTTAGAGGGCAGGGAGCAGATACTGATATTATCGTTGCAGCAGCCAAGGCATATATCAACGCGCTGAACAAGCTGGAGATTAGAAAGCTAAAGTAACTCATATAGCGTTATGAATATTCTGCTGACCGGAGCTACTGGGTACATAGGCAGACGCCTTCTGCTTAGACTGCGTGAGGAAACGGACGTATCGTTACGCGTACTCGTAAGAAACGCAAAAAAGCTCAACCCCGCCGACATTGGCAATGCTACAGTAATCGAAGGTGACACATTCAAGTGCGCTTCTCTTGTTCGCGCATTAAAGGGAATCGATGTGGCTTATTATCTGATAAACCTCACCGGTGCAGGCAGGGATTTCGGCAAGCTTGAAAGACAAAGTGCGGAAATTTTCAGAGACATATGCATAGAGTTTGGCGTGAAACGCATAATTTATCTGACCGGCGTCGGCAACATAGAAACAGCCTCACCTCAGCTCCGCACAAAAATCGAAGCTGGGAATATCCTCAGCAAAAAGCCGGATAAGATACAGACTATCTGGATCAGATCCGGACTTACGATTGGATCCGGCAGCGTGACTTTTGAAATGATTGAGGGAATGCTTGAACGCCTGCCTTTCCTCATACTGCCGTCCTGGACTCAGATAAAGACGAACACAGCTTTCGTAACAGACGTTGTGGAGTATCTTTGCCAGGCAAAAGACCTGACTCTGGACTGCAGCTCTGTAATCGATATCGGCTCCCATCCTCTCACCTTTCGTGAGATGATAGAGACTATGGCTAAGAGGATGGGAGTGCAAAGACCGCTGATATCCATCCATTTCGCGTTCCCCCGCCTTTCTACATATTGGCTGAGTCTTTTTACCTCGATCCCATATAGGATAGCGGCAGTTATAGTTGCCGGAATCAGATCCGGATATATAATTGATCACGAGGTAGCAACTGCCTGCTTTCCATCCATATCACCGCAACCTTTTGATGAAGCCGTCAGAAGAGCATTCATTAAAGTTGAAACAGATCAGGTTGTCAGCCGCTGGTGCGACAGCAGCGCAGGTGAAGTGTGTGATGTAAACGAAGTAGATGAAAGCGCAAACGCCAGATATAGAGATGCGACGCGAAGTTCATTTGGCACCCTTGATTCGTCGGCAGTCTTCAGGGCGGTAAAGTCTATCGGGGGAAAGGCAGGATGGTTCACATTTGGCTTCCTGTGGAAATTTCGAGGGCTGGTGGACAAACTGTTCGGTGGTTATGGAACCGCTCGAGGCCGCAGGGCCGAGAGCGACCTAAGAATAGGAGACAAACTTGATTTTTGGGAGGTTACCGACATTCAGGAGAACCGAAGACTGCTGCTGGAGGCACAAATGAAAGTGCCTGGCCAGGCATGGCTCGAATTTACTATTCATGGGAATGAACTCATTGTCACCGCATATTTTACTCCAAAGGGTCTGCTGGGGAAAATATACTGGTACAGTCTTGTGCCATCACATTATTTTGTCTTCAGAGATCTGCTTAAGAGCATAATCAAGAAAGCTGCATCCTTTTAGCATATTATAGGCCATGTGATGTTCATCACGGCGGCGATTTGCCATTCTGCTTTATAGTTAAAACAGATGCAGGTCTGATCTGCAGCCGTACAAAAGCAACCCATTCGTGAGGATGGATACGCAAAGCCACGGGCCTCGAACATGATATTAGAGGCAGCCGGGCTGCCGGAGGTGGATATGTTTTTTGCAAAAATGGCTAAAAGGCCGACGATACCTTCATGGATAGGTTTCTTTATCTTTCTTGCTCAATCACTTTTTCTAGTTCAAAGTGCTCTATCTGCCGTAACACTGACTTGGACAACACCTACCACTAATACAGACGGCACGCCGCTTACAGATCTTGCCGGTTACAAGGTTTATTACGGAACAGCCACCGGCAACTATTCTGCCGTCCTAAATGTCGGCAATACAACGGTCGCCGCGCTTACCCTACCTCAATGCGGTGTAACCACGTATTTTGCAGCAACTGCCTATGATCTAGGCGGGATAGAAAGCTCCTATTCCAACGAGGTTGCAAAAAGCGATCCCTGCAACCCGCCATCATGCGCATATACATATTCCGGCTGGGGTGAATGTCAGTCAAATGGCACTCAAACCAGAAGCCTCATATCAGCCCTGCCCATCGGCTGCACCGGCACTCCCCTGCCGCTAACGCAGTCATGCACTTATGTGCCTCAATCATATATGATGACAGTACAGCAACCCTCCGGAGGAGCCGTGGCAGGAAGCGGGATAAACTGCGGCAGCGGAGCAAGCCTTTGCTCTGCTTACTATTCAAAAGGGACAGTGGTTACACTTTCAGCAACACCAGCAGCTGGATGGAGCTTTGCAGGCTGGTCCGGCGCCTGCACTGGTACAGGGGCGTGTTCGATGACCATGAACGCCAACGCGTCAGTATCAGCTAGTTTCAAGGCTTCGATTTATACAATTACAGCGTCAGCAGGATATGGTGGCAGCATATCGCCTAGCGGCACATCAAACATCTACAACGGAGGTGCCGTGACATTTACAATCACTCCGGCAAAGACATATACCATATCCAATGTAAAAGTTGACGGCATATCACAAGGCGCAGTGAGCAGCTATACCTTCAGCAACGTGACGGCTAACCATAAGATATCGGCGACATTTGCCAAAAAACGGAGATAATATACGGCTAGAGGAAAGAAAAAGGGGGGCGAAAATCATGCCCCCTTTCATTCTTTTCCACACTGCAGGACTCCAGCAGGTCTAATATTTAGAATCGGCAAAATCGACCCAGCCTCCGGCTTTTACAAGTGCCTTGTCAAATTCGGCTATATTGTATGTGCAGGTCTTTGAGCCTTTAGGCGAACTAATTATCAGTTTGTCGTTTTCAAAATCGACCGAGATGGATGCATCTGAGTCCTTATGCTCAAAGAGTTCTTCTATAGAGCTTTCCGGCAGCTCAATCGCCAGCATGCCGCAGTTAAACATGTTCTGCCTGAATATTCGTGCAAAACTCGACGCAATAACAACATTGATATCGTTCACCTCGAAGACCCATGGGGCGTGTTCACGGGATGATCCGCAGCCAAAATTAGCACGGGTTACTATGACCTTTGCTTCAGATACAGCCGTTGCCTGAGGATCAAAGCCCTGCAATTTAAGATCCTCAAGCATATGGGGTTTTAATGCTTCTTTTGAAATCTCGGTCAGATATTTTGCCGGGATTATCTCATCGGTATTAATGTCGGAGCTGTCGAGAAAAAGGACCTTGCCTCCATAGGTTTTCATCTAAATCATCTCCTTTGGAAATTTCCTGGGATCAGCAATCCTTCCTTCGATTGCCGTAACCGCTGCGACAGCCGGGCTCAATAAATGCACTATGCCGCCCTTGCCCATCCTGCCGCTGAAATTGCGGTTAGTAGTGGATGCACATACTTCACCCGGAGCCAGCACTCCGTTGGACATGCCCAGGCATGCACCACAAGTCGGGTTCGTAACGCAAAAGCCGGCATCCATAAATATTTTTATAATGCCTTCGTCGTCCGCCTGTCTGAATATACGAGGTGTTGCCGGCGAAACTACTCCCCTCACAAGCGGCGATATCTGCTTCCCTTTAAGATACCCGGCAGCAACTCGCAGATCCTCTATTCTTCCGTTTGTGCATGAACCTATGTAGACCTGATCAACAGGCGTGCCCTCCATTTCCGTGACGTCCTTAACCTCATCCGGTTTATATCCGTACGTAATCTGCGGAGCCATGTTAGTTATGTCAATATCCAGAATCCTGGCATACCTGCAACCATCGTCTGACCACCACCTCTTAAAATCCTTAAGTGCTGCGCCCTTATCAGCATAATCAGATGAAATGAAAGACCACAGATATTCCAGCGTCACTTCATCCGGCATGCAAATTCCGGATGTTCCGCCTGCTTCAATTGCCATGTTACACAGCGTCATTCTGCTCTCCATAGACATTGCATCAACAGCATCACCCCTGAACTCTATAACGCAATCCGTAGCGCCCTTAACAGAAAGCGTCTTGATAACCTTGAGTATCACATCCTTGGCATAAACTCCCTCCGGCAACCTGCCATTGATATTAACCCTGATTGTCTCCGGAGTTCTGAAACTGCACACGCCTTTAAGTATGCCGACCTCAAGATCGGTTGTACCAACACCGGCTGCAAACGCACCAAAAGCCCCATGTGTGCAGGTGTGAGAATCACCCATTATCACAGTGTAGCCGGGCCTTATGTATCCTTTTTCAGGGAATATCGCATGGCAGACGCCGTTCCTTCCTATATCAAAAAAATCTCTGATATTGTGGCGCCTGGCCCAATCCCTGATAATCTTGCCCTGTATCGCGGTTTTTGTATCTTTTGCAGGAGTCACATGGTCTATTACAACTTTTATCTTCGAGGAATCGAAAACCCTGTCTTTGCCGCGCGCAACAAGGTCATTGATAGCCACAGGTGTGGTTATCTCATGACACAGCACCACGTCGATATTGAGCACCTTAGTACCGGGAAACGGCTCATCCCTTAAATGAGCTTTAAAGACTTTTTCAGCCAGTGTCATTGCCATTTTCGTCACCTTCTCTTTGGGAAAATATTGCTTGCTCTTTGTACAATTTTAGCTTATCATAAAACTATCTATTAGTATAATTCATTATTATTATAAATACGATAACAATAAGTATGAATTTTTACCAGCTCGTATACTTCAAGAAAGTTGCTGAGACAGCAAGCATTAGTCGTGCAGCCGAAGAGCTGTTGCTCACGCAGCCTGCTGTCAGCAAGCAGATTAAAGCCCTGGAAATTGAACTGGGTGAAAGACTTTTCGACAGGCTCGGCAAGAGGCTTTTTCTCACTCGATCAGGAGAAATACTTTACGCGCGAGCAGAAAAGATCTTGCAGTCCGTTGATGAGGCCAGAAGCGCTGTAAAGGACATGTCAGCTGAATGCGCCGGAGAACTTATCATCGGTACAAGCGACCACATCAGCATTCACAGGCTGCCGGGGATTCTTAAAGCTTTCATCACTTCTTTTCCGAAAGTAGACCTTAAGCTGCGCTGTCACCGTTCTGAAACTGTGCTGGAAATGGTAAGCAGAAATATGGTCGATCTTGGCGTGATTACGCTTCCAAAGGCCCAGTCTCATATTGTGTCCAAATCGATATGGACAGATCCAATGTCACTAGTCTGCCAGAAACATCACCCATTAGGGTCGCTAAAGACTCTTCGTCTTAAGGATACCGTCAGATACGGAATGATACTGCCGGATGCAACTACTGAAACCCGTCAGATGATAGAGGCTGCATACCGCAACAAGAAATTAACAATTAATGTGACAATGGAGGTTGCGTATATCGAGACGATAAAGAGCCTTGTCAAGTCCGGCCTCGGCATATCCATATTGCCGGATAAGGCAATAGAGGATGAAGTGAAAAACGGATCACTACTAAAATCAAAATTGGCCGATACTGCATTTACTAGAAGTCTTGGAACTGTATACTTGAAAGATAAATATCTTTCAAGGCCGGCAAGAGAGTTTCTAGCCCTGCTGGAACAAAACTCAAAGCATTAAAGATAACATCATGTCGGAGACATCTTATATACGCGCTTACCGAAGCGGAAGGCTATCGGAAAGTGTGGACAGTGCCCTTGGGATGCTCGAAAATTGCACTATCTGTCCCAGAAATTGCAATGTCAATAGGTTGCAAGGCGAAAAAGGTATTTGTCGCACGGGAAGATTAGCAATGGTTTCCAGCTATTCCCCTCATTTTGGTGAAGAAGGGCCCCTGATTGGCACCGGAGGATCCGGAACCATCTTCATGACCAATTGCAATCTCAACTGTGTCTTCTGCCAGAACTGGGATATCAGCCACCTTGGAGACGGGGTGGAGGTTTCTGCAGAGGATCTCGCCAAGATGATGCTAACTCTTCAAGGTTGGGGATGTCATAACATCAATTTCGTTACTCCCTCTCATGTAGTACCTCAAATACTCGAAGCGGTGCAATCTGCCGTTGAGGGCGGCTTGACTCTGCCTCTGATTTATAACTCCGGAGGTTATGACTCGATTGATACGCTGAGACTGCTCGACGGCATCTTTGATATATATATGCCTGATTTCAAGGTGTGGGACAGCAAATCAGCGCAAAGGTATCTAAAAGCCCCCGATTATCCTGAAATAGCAAAGGCTGCCATCAAAGAAATGCACCGCCAGGCAGGTGACCTTATTATTTCCAGTGAAGGACTGGCTTTAAAAGGACTTCTTGTGCGGCATCTCGTGATGCCCGGCTGCAATTCCGAAGCTGCCGGTATAATGCATTTTATCGCGAATGAAATTTCTTGCAATACCTACATGAACATTATGGACCAGTATAACCCAAGTGGGGTGGCTCACAAGTATGCTTCAATCAACAGACGAATCAATTCAGATGAATATCGTCACGCTATAGACGCTGCAGTAAGCGAAGGGCTCCTGCGGCTTGACAATCGCACTAATAAATTCCATTTCTAGTACGCACGAGTTCACATGCCAATGCTGTTCCAGCTATAATATCCGGAAATCGGTTCAATTGGTTTTCGAAAGGGACAGGCATGGCACACGGTATCAAAGTCAAGGTTTATTACGAGGACACCGACGCCGGCGGTGTAGTCTATTATGCAAATTATCTCAGGTATATGGAGCGGGCAAGGACAGAGTTTCTGGCTGATCACGGCATCAGCGTTGCGGATCATCACAACAATGGAATATTCTTCGTCGTAACCCATGTTGATATCAACTACAAGAAGGCAGCGCGCCTGGGCGAGGTCATCGATGTGACAACTGAGGTGGAGGAGATGCGAAATGCCAGCATGACTGTCAGAAACAGGATACTGAGAGAAGGCTCATTACTGGTGGATGCTAGCCTGACTCTTGCGTGCATCGGCTCCGATGGCAAACCCCAACGCCTGCCTGAACAATTTGAAGCTTTGAGGCCAGCTGGAGCGCCGAAATGAACATAGATGGCAGATTGAAAGAACTCGGCATCCGGTTGCCTGAAGCTCCGAAGCCACTAGGCGCTTACGTTCCGTTCGTCCGGACAGGAAATCTTCTGTTTTTAAGCGGGGTGCTGCCGCTAAGAAACGGCTGCCTTACCAAATCCGGACGCGTTGGAGATACAGTGTCTCTGGAGGAAGCCAAAGAAGGCGCAAAGCAGATTGTCGTGAACGCCTTATCAATACTCAAAGCAGCAGTAGACGACCTGAATACAGTACGCAGATGCGTGAAGCTGAACGGGTATGTGGCATCCTCTGAAGACTTTACAGACCAGCCCAAGGTGCTGAATGCTGCGTCGGATCTGCTTTTCGAAATTTTCGGTGAGGCTGGCAGGCACGCCAGGTCAGCAGTAGGGGTCTTCTCGCTCCCGCTAAATTCTCCGATTGAAATAGACTTCATATTCGAGATAGAAATCTAATATGTTGCCGGGTCCTCCGGAGGCAGGGCAGCTTCATCAAAAGGCATGATGCCAAGTTGAAGCATCACCGACTCTATACCACCCAAAGCATCTTTGAAATCATATCCGCGCAAATCATCATGCAGAGCCCTTTCCACCAACTGGTCAAAGGCTTCAAAATCAAACCTGCCGTCAAGCACCTTGGACAGTACCAGCAATCTATAGACGGTATGCTCATCGTTAAGATCATCATCTTCTTTCGGCGACAGCAATTTCATTCGCTCAGACGAGGAAACGTACCATTCCATGGCGCCGCTGAGCGCGTCATAAATCGTAATAATCCCGGCCGCAATTTTACCCTCCAGAAGCCTGCGTTTTCCTCCCCTGATGTGAAGTTTCGCCCTGAATAATGGCCCCTCTTCAGGCCCCATCTCCCTCTCGTTCATCAACCCAGCATGTGGCATAATTGTCTCCTTCATTGCATTCTAACGACTTGCGCCCGTTTCAGCAAAGCACGATTCTTCGTTTGTTATAATTAAACTAGAGGTCATGGTGATGGCAAGAAAGAAAAAGATCGAGGATTTTTCCTTTCGTCCCTTCAGAAACCTTGGGGATATAATCACATCGGGGAGTATCAGGACTGATACGCCTGGAAAAAACATAGGCTTCGAAATAATTGCGGATGATGAACAACTCTTCCGGGCAGAAATGCGAGACGTGAGAGAGATAGAGGAATATCGTAAAATTCCGGTAAGGCGCAGGGGTATTTCGCATATGAATAGACTCGTACACCCCGATGAAGAAGCAGCGAGAGTCCTCTCAGAGATATCAAGCGGCAAGCGACCGATCAAGTTAGAAGATACTCAGGAATATGTAGAATGGACAAATCTGAAAGCAGGCTATACATCTGCTGTCGCAAAAAAGCTCCATGAAGGCAGATTTGCAATTCAGGATTATATTGATCTTCATGGTTACACAGTGGACGAAGCCGAGGCTAAAATCAGCGATTTCCTCAGGTCATCGGTTAATAGTGGCCTGAGATGCGTCAAGATTATACATGGCCGAGGGCTAAAATCGCCAAAGGGACCAGTTTTGAAAATATCTCTCGTGAAATGGCTATCCGGCAAATACCGCAAGAATGTGGTCGCCTTTTCAACAGCACGCAGATGCGACGGCGGGCTCGGTGCCGTCTATGTCCTGCTCAGAGAATACCGCATAAACAAAAAGCTATCTTGAAAAAATCTTTTTGCCCTAATCGTATATAATCGCATATGTCAATTGGAGAAACAAAAGCCTGGGAATTACTGAAAACACTAGACCCTGAAGATGTCTGCAAACGGGCTGCAGTCAAGTATAAGGCTGTAGAACGTAAATATATCGTTCGCTCTTTGGGGAGGGATGTTTCTCTAATGCTTGACCGGGATCAAATAGAAGGCGACGATCTTTTTCTGGAACGATTGGGCTACTTTTTCAGATTCTCCGCACTATACTATTTGAGTACTGCAATAGAAATACAACCCGCCGGCCGCCTGATAAAGCCGTCTGATCTTAAAGGCGGTCAGGCCTTTTTCAGTAGTACGCATGCTTTGCCGCTAGATGGACTTGCCGCAAAATACAGCGTTAATTCGGACTTATTTCTTCAGAGAGGAGCTGACCTTGGCGGGAAGCCGGCCTCCTTTGGAGACGCATCGCTGCAATTGCTGCCACTCCCCAGGATTCCGGTCTGCCTGATTCTATGGGAGCAGGATGATGAATTCCAGGCTCGCGCCGACCTGCTCTTTGACTCCTCTGCGGCAATGCAGGCCCCGTTGGATATATTGTGGTCGGCGGCAATGATGACTATTCTTGCTATGATGTGACATAGTAAAGACGTGACTGCTTAAGCATTTTAATTCCAGCAATGTACAACTGACAGAATCAATAAGTCGACCTTATCCTGCCGGTCCTTTTATCTATGATAACTTTGTCCACAAGGGCGCCGCGCTTATCCCTGATATCAGCTTCGAAAAAAAGCTCTCTTTCACGTATATCGCCAATCCTCACATCCCTGCCAGAAAAATAATCCTTGATCATCCTTCTGGCCTCCTCACCGTTGGACACAGCTTTCCGTTCACCATAGCCGCCTCTGGTTTCCCCATATGGAAAGGCCTTTTGCCTCATTTCGCCGGATGCAACTGGACAAAAAGAAGCGGCCCAAATTACAAATGCAAGCAATATAGTGAAAATTGCATAAACTGACGATCTAAATCCCATACTCGATGAACCCTCTCCCATGCGCAAACTAAATCATTATATCACATTTAATTACAACCGCTTTCAGTTATACATCCTGCATGCAATATGCCGGAAAGGGTGTCCCAAGCCCTTTCCGGCCGCAATTATTTCTTATGACATTTAGTGCAGTTGTTCGCGGCTGCAAAAGCCTTTTTCCCGTTGTGACATGCGAAACATAATTTTGATTTCTTATGATCAGCCTGAGTTATCTTTGCCACTCCCTTTTTCATTTTAAACAATTTGGCATGACAGTCTTTACATTTCAAACCCTTGTCAGCATGGATCTTGCCGTCGAATACTACCTTGCCAGGGCTCTTCTCACCCGCAAACTCGACCGTCTTGCCGGGGGGGACAGCCCATGACGTTCCGATTAGCGCCACCATGGCAACCACCATTACAGCCAATACCGCGATTTTCATTGCCTTGTCCTCCGCGGGGCAGGGATTCCACCCTGCCCCTCTTCGTTATTATCTTAGCAACCTTCTACCGCTTTCTTCTTAACGATCTTCCCGTCCTTTACAGTAACTTTGTCACCGACCTTAAGACCAGCATCTCCAGTGGCTGTTGTTTCTTTACCATCCGCTGTCTTGACAGTAATCTTGCTACCCTCGATCTTGGTTATTGTGCCCTTATCGGCAGCAATACTAAGACCGGCCAACGCCAGCGTAAACACAACGACCACCAATACCGCAAGAATCTTTTTCATATAATTTCACCTCCTTCCCTTTTTATTTTTCACTGTCTCGCCCCTTATCACGATTAAAGGATATCAAATAATTATGAACAGCAAACGAATGGAATATGAACAATTATGAATTGCGTCTGACCTGCCTATTCGGGCAGTGTCAATGTAAATACAGTCCCCTTGCCATACTCGCTTTCAACATTGATTGTCCCTCCATGAGCTTCTACCAGCTCTTTTACAATCGTAAGGCCTATGCCGAGACCGCCTTTTGATCCTCTGAAAAATCTTTCAAATATAAGCTGCATATCTTCTTTTTTGATACCGCTGCCATTGTCGCTGACTGAAATAACTGTCTTATTATGAACAGCTGCCGCCTTTATCATCACAAATCCGCCGCGCTGAGAAGCCTTCAGGGCATTGGACAATAAGTTGATAATTATCTGACTCAGTCGGTCAGGGTCAGCAGTTATGCGTAATTTGTCATCGCAATGAAGCTCGAGCTTTACACCGCTTTCATCAAACAGCCTGCCGAACCGTTCGACAATGCCTTCAAGGAATTGTCTCAAATCAAATACCGTCTTGCGGAGATAACGGCTGCTTGCCTCCGCCTGCGCCAGTTCTTCTATGCCTTCAATGATTTTTTTTAGTCTGCCGATCTCGGCATAGAGCGATTGAATATGCTCCCTGTCCAATGGAATTAATCCGTCAATCATCGCTTCCAGCTCGCCGCGAATCGCACTAAGCGGCGTCCTCAACTCATGAGCAATATTGGTCGTCAGTTTTCGTCGCAGGGAATCCTGCATTTCGAGAGATTGTGCCATCCGGTTAAAAGCATCCGCGAGCTCTGCGATCTCACCTCTACCGCCGATATTCACTCGACTTTTCAGATTGCCGCTGCTAATATCGGTAGCTGCATTCGTCAGCCTTTTGATGGGATTGGTCAACATCCTAGAAAATACTACACTCAGAAAAAGAGCAATACCTCCAAGCGCAAAGAGTGAATATAGAAGCAGCCTGTTTGACCTGTTTACAAAGACTCCTTCTTTCCGCGGTCTCAACAAGCCAACGTCGAGGCGGCCTATCTGCTCGCCTCCCAAAAATAAAGGATAGGGAATAAACTTTTCTGCAGTTCTCCTCTCATCAAAGTCAGAAAGGGCCATAATTCTGCGTACAACAGCCTGTGATTGCTCATCGATTGCATTCTCAGTCTCAATAACTAATGTTCCATTAACATCATATAGCTTGACATCATATCCCAGCATCAATGCCCAAATCATATTCTCAGACACATCTTTTCTCAACCAGCCTTCATTCTTATCATAGGAACTTTCCATTGCGGCTGTGATCCAGTAAATTCGGTCTTCGCGCTCGCCTTCAAGATATTCCCTGAAGTCTTTGAGCATGAGTTCGCGGAGTAACAGTGCTGCGGAGAGTGCTATAAGTGAAACGGCTATGAGCAGTACTAGAAATTTGATCCAGAGATTCTTAAGCATCCTTCTTTCCCGAAAAGCGATATCCCACTCCATAAATCGTCAGGATAAATTCGGGGTTCCTGGGGTCTTCCTCTATCTTGTGGCGTATATTCTTTATGTGAGCATCTATGCTTCGCTCGTATCCTTCAAATTGATAGCCAAGTGCCTTTTCGACCAACTCTTCCCGTGTGAAAACCCTGCCTGGATGTGTTGCAAGTATATAAAGGACTTTAAATTCCGTAGGTGTAATGCTGATCTGGCCTCCACCCTTCTTCACTTCGTAACTTTGCCCGTCAATTATCAGAGACTTCTTGTTGAAGCTCAAAGGTTCGGCGTTCTCAAGGTCGCCCTTTTGCTGTCTGCGCAAAACAGCCTTGATACGATATACAAGTTCCCGCGGACTGAAAGGCTTTACAACATAGTCATCGGCTCCAAGCGCAAACCCGGCCACCCTCTCCTCTTCAGAAGCCTTTGCTGTAAGCATGATTATAGGGAAGTCACCAATCTGCCTGAGCTCCTGGCACACCTCCTCACCACTTACATCCGGCAGCATAAGATCTAAAACAGCCAGCAGCGGGCGCTCCTTAATAGCAGCTTCTATGCCTTTCTTGCCCGCATCCATATAGACTACCTTATAGCCTGCCCCTTCGAGATAAACCTTAACAACTTTGGCTATCTTGGGATCATCTTCTATAAGTAAAATGGGCTGTACCATAACGGTCTATTATATCGAAGCAGTAATGCCGACAGCAACCGCCCTTTACAATGCGCGATCCACAACTTTAAAACGCCTAGAAAGTTCAGTAGTATTCCGGTGACATAGCCTCGATACTACTCTGCGATGCATAGACTGCAGATGCGTCAACAAGCTCGATTACTCTGCCAACGTAACGTACAAACAATCCCTTGCTATCACAAAAGATTGCGCTGATCTCTACATAAGTTATCAGGGTTAAGCGAGTCTCTTTGGTCTTTTTATCATGTTTTGGCCTCTACGAATAGTCCAAAAGTCATCCGACAGATTTCTGTCGGAAAGATACTGGTAAGGTATTGTAAAGTAGCCATCCATTCCCCATTTGTCTCCCCAGGAATTGCGTATAAGAAACCTCTTCTTTGAATCATAGTAACCAACGGCCATGACAGCGTGACCTCCAAGCGATTTCTCTCCCTTTTTAGGTATATTTACAACTCCAGTCTTTGCAACCTGCTGAGATTCGAAACTTTCGTATACTGCAAATCCGAAAACAAACGGGAACCCCTCTGCCAGGCATGTTCGCATTTCATCGACCGTTTCAATACGATAATAAGAAGTTATTCGATGCGATGCGGCTTGCCTATAGCATTCAGCGCTTGGTTTTTGTGTAAATTCACCTATATCATATGGCCACATTGCTTCAGTACACACTCCTTGCTTGGCCAGTGTCTTTATTCCATCGCGGATCATAGCTCCGGAATCTGACTCTACAGTATGTTCTATTACACGTTCATTATAGTAAATGAAAAGCCTGCTGAGATCCTGAAAGAGCACATTGTCTTTCTTTTCAAGATACTCCAGCCCGCCGACTAGCGCATTAGCTGTGCAACTTCCCAACTGTCCCTGATCTTCCACAGCTGAGCATAATGATCTCAAATCAACAGACGAAGGCAGTTTTGCAGGAATCCTCATAACTGCTCTAAGAAAATAGTCCCTCCTGTCAGGAATATCTGGTAACCATCCGTATTTTCTGCGAACATGTTTTTTCAACACTGTCAAAGATCTTTTCTTACTTTTCCGGATTGCCATCTTTTCCTCCTTTCAACAGTTGATGTTGCCGGTCTTATATATGTGGTACCAAATCACTTTATGCTTGCTTACTTCCATTTATTTATGGGAACTGTTTGATTCGGTTTTCCTATTTTTTTAAAGCAATCCTATTCCATTCCAATGATCAGTATCAGCGCTGAATGATATCTCAGCAACTATCAAAGTGAAGTTAATCCTTCACGCACCGCATACTTTGTAAGCTCTGCCACATTGTGGCGGTCAAGCTTCTTCATAATCTTATGACGATGGACATCCACCGTTCTCTCATGCACACCTAGGACGACTGCGATCTGAGCAGATGATTTACCCTCGGCCAACAACTGCAGCACTTCACGCTCCCTTGATGAAAGTCTTCCTCGCTCTACAGGGTCATTAATGTTCCCACCAATATATTCGCTGATTATATTGCCGGCAACTTCGGAACTGAAATAATTTTTTCCTTGAGCCAGTGAACGAATTGCTGATAAAAGTTCATCAAACGAGCAGTCTTTCATCAGATAGCCGGAAGCCCCCGCCTCGACAGCCCCGGATATAAAGTGACTGTCTGCATGCATCGATAAAATAAGCACTTTAGCATCACGGCATTTGGCCATTATCTGCCTCGTTGCCTCTATGCCGTTCAGTTCCGGCATCGCTATATCCATGACAACAACGTTCGGCATAAGTTCTTGAGCCATTTGAACCGCGATCCTTCCGTTGTCTGCGACACCTGCTATAGTTATGTCGGTCTGTTGTTCCAATAGTGATTTCAGGCCGTCTCTCATTACACGATGGTCTTCAGCCAGGAGTACTTTAACTTTCATCACACCCTCCTACTACTCTTCTAGGGGAGCATAAATAGTTACACGCGATCCTTTGCCCGGTTCAGAATTGATATGCATTTCTCCGCAGAAATGGCCCAAGCGTTCTCGAATGTTAAATAGGCCAAAACATTCTTTTTTCCCAATATCAGAAGAGGCGTCCAAAGCGTCGAAGCCCTTTCCGTTGTCTTCTACTGTAATTACAATCATTGATCTTTGCCTAGCAATCGTCACAGCACCGGAATCTGCCTGCGAATGTTTTACTATGTTGATTAGCAGTTCACGGACAGCATGGTAAAGAAACACTCGGAGATCTGCATTGAGCTTTTTCTCACTATCGTCACTATGAAAATCAAGATTAATACCGTGCCTCTTACTCATTTCCAGCGTTAGTGTCTCAATGGCCGGTTCCAGCCCGAAGTCATAAAGCACCGGAGGGCTGATTTCGAATATAAGAGTCCTCAAATCCTGCACGCTCTTTTTGATATGTTCGTGTATCTCGATCATCGCATTATCCGTGTCGGCAGCACCGCTATCTTTCATTATAGTCTCAATTTTGAATTTCGAAAATACCAGCGTCTGCACTATTGAATCATGGAGTTCGGCTGCAATGCGGCGGCGTTCACGCTCCTCTGCCAGTGATAACTCGGAGGCGAGTTCGCGAAGCTTCTCCGCCAGTTTGCGATAACCGTCCTCACTCTGTCGGAGCGCTGCTTCAGCTTTCATACGTTCATCTATCTCATTCTTCAGCTCATAATTAGTAGCGAGCAGCTCGGCAGTTCTTTCAGCAACCTTCTGTTCTAATCCCTCGTGTGCAATGCGAAGATATTCATTCGCTACAATCAGTTTTCCCGAGCTAAGCTCATAGGCTCTTTGCATCATCTTCTTGTCGGCATCAAATTGCCAGAATAACCTGTTGACATCCTCCACAAACTTGACAAGCGGACTTGGTATAAGCTCCACGCGTTCGAAATTATCATCTATGCAGCCCTTGAATGCGGGATGAATAATATCCGCTATCATATCATCGCGTGTTTCCCTGTTGAATCGTCCGCGCGATATATTGTCAGTGGCATCTGACTCGGTCATGACTGTCTTTTTCTGCTCTCCTTACTTGTATTTCTATAAAGCTCTCTTAACTGCTAAAGTATAACTTGTGTTGTACCATGTTTCAACAGTATTCTCTTCGTATCCGGCGAATGCTGATATATTGATATAATTGATGTAACATTATCATCGCATATGGCTTGCCCTGATCAAGGTTCTGCCTGCATGCGAACTGTCCCGATGGCCGAAATAAAGGAAATTTGCAGACTCGATTATCTTTACGGCACCCTAGCAACTGCCTATAAGGGTGTTATCACTTCTTTGGCAGCTAAAGCCTTCTGCATGTCTCAACAAAGCAGCTCTGTTACGATAACGGGAACAATACTGTCAATGCCTGATGGCAATTATGAATCCAGTTTAATGCGAGACGGCAATGAACTGGCGAGGAATGAGATAAGGGGAGGTCTATTCCAATTCACTGTTAATGAGTCTTTGATTATGGAAGCCAGAAACTTGCAAATCGATGTCATACAGAAGGGCAGACATGTAGGAACATTTTTACTGAAACGTGAGAATTCTGATGAATTTTATGTATCAGCAGTTGAGCTGTCTGATGAACTCAGAGATTTTAAGCCACACATACTTCTTGCTTATATTCAGGATAAACCTGGACTGCTAAAAAGAGCGGAAGGAATTGTTTCTATCATAATTTCCCCCAAAAGGGACTGGATAAAGCTTTCAGAAGATATTAACAGCTTTGCCGGTGATCTATACTGGGCTGATCCGCTTGCTTTTAATGCATGGTACCCGGTATTTACGAGATGGTCTGCCAAATCAGCCGTTACATCTTCAAAACCAAATTTAGGCAGAACTACCGCCAACTTTTTAAAGCTTGCTGAGCTGCCTCTTGATCATATTAACACGCTGAAGTCTGAACCCCTGCTGCAATTATGGCTAGACATGCTTCAGTCTTCTGGAATTGATCTGTCCTTCAATCCCGATCAGATTGCTAATATCATCGAGCATATAAACAAAACCTTTCCTGCAATAGATATTAAGCCGGCACTCCTGCTATTGCTGAGATTTTTCAGGCAGCGCATTGCAAATGCTCCTATTGTCTCTGCAGAAATCATGTCGCATATGCACAATTCCACGGCAATGATCTCATTTACTGCTCTTAACAAGTATTCAAATGACAGCAAAGCAGCTACAATGGTTCTCGTCGATGCTGCTGAGTCGTCCTTAGTTAAGAATGATATTCGTGCTGCATTACAACAATTTCAAGAAATCATTGCGCTGATTCCAGATGAATCAGAACTGATTGAACTGCTTTTTTCGATAGTGGAAAAATATCTCAACACAAAATCGGCTTCTATCGCAATTGATATTCTGAAATATATTCTTGGGACAATCCCAAATCTTTCTCATGACATTGCAAGAAGGGCCTGTATCAATTCAGCGCGTTTCATAGAAAGTTTCATCGAGATGCACATGACAGATGCCTGTCTTTCCATATTTAATGTTCTCAATCATAGTTCTGAGGAACTTATCGACAACATATTGCTTCGGCCTGAAGTTGCCTCTGCCGTGATTCGATCTGGTGATTCCGGACTAATGGGACACTATGAATCGATCATCAAGAAGTTGAGGGTACCAGTCCCCCGGATATTAGGCTTTTCCGGCGATACATGGGCAGAGTTAGTAGATCCAAAACATATTGATCGCCTCTCTCGATTGCTGGCAGTCCTGGGGGTCAGCGGGGGTGGATTCCATGAACTGATGATCGGTCTGCTTTGCAATATTTATGTAAGTGGTGTTTTTATACAGGACGACAGGCTTTTTCAGCGTGACGTATCAACTTACCTAAATTCAGCTGCACTAACTAATAATTATTTGATCAACTACATTCTGCTGAAAAGATTGCCGGTTTATTTCAATGAAGTAGGTGCTGTAAATACGATACGCGATGATACGACCGAAATAGATTCGTGGGCAAATGACATGACTCTCTATTTTCTGAGGAAACAGGTGCATGTTAATTCGAGCAACCATAATATCCGCCTTGTTGAATCTATTATAAACGCATGGACATTTAATGATCGAAGTTTCCTGTCGGGAACAGTTCCGGATGATGTATACGAAAAAGCGGATATGAAGCTTATCGATAAATATTCTCAGGCAATAAGACCGCTCTTCACTACACTGAAAATACTTGATGCAGAGGGTCTCCATCTTGATAGGCTTCTGGCTCTGTCAGCGGAAGAGATTGAGCAAACGCTGTCCGATCTGAACCACTCCAGCGTTGGGCTAACGGATGAAATATTTCGAAAAACCGCGCTTTTATGCCGCATTTATCGTGAAATAGTGAAAAAATATGCCCTGTTCGGCGGAGCTGTTATGAATTCAGATGCCGCATATAAGCCATCCGTGGATATTGACAAAATATGGGCTCTGCGAAAAGTGGTCTTATCGTCTGACAAGACTGCGCCTGAAGAAAGCATCTATTACAAGAGGCATATAGCCTTTGGTATCCCATCGGTACTAGGCACTTATCATGAAGCCAAGTTCGATGCGTTCTCAGAAATATTGAAGATTGAAAACAGGATGACCCTTTATTTTGAGAGCTTAATTTCTGAAGTTGAGAAGATGCAAACCGATCCCACCGTGGATGACATCGAGCGGTATATATATTGCCTGGATATAATGAACGAGCTCTGCCGGTCACACGGCATGGAAAATTTTCAGATCTCAGAAGCTATAGCTATTATCAAATCAAACCATCTCTACATCGCCCAATTTACTGATCTCCTGAGAGTTATCCAGAAAGAGCTTATATGGATGGTTGATTCTCTTGCTCGAAAAATTCATGCTCCGCTGAAGGAAGTCATACAGTCAGCCCCAAAGGAAGATTTAACCAGATATCTTAAAATGGCTGATACAGATAAAGCCGACTATGTTGAAAAAGTTTTCGATGTCATTATGCGCGACATTATCAGCAGTATCGCCGGATTCACTGAGATGGACCGCCTTCTTGAGGCAATTATAAAGAAATCCCATAGCAGTCTCGATTCCAGTGGAGACATATTGATAAATACTTTTGACGGGAACCTGCTTAATGCGGCACCATTCTATGATCTTTCAACGTTGAGCAATCTCAGCGCGATGCAATTGGCGCCTGCAATCGGAGGCAAAGCGAAGAATCTGGTCTATTTGATCAATGGGAAATTGCAAGTTCCGTATGCAGTCGTTTTCCCTGCGCAAAATACTTTCAAACACAGGGAATACACTGAAAGTGCTGAATTCATCGATTCCGTCAGGCTGGCAGTTCAGAACATAGAGAGAGCCACAGGACTGGTATATGGAGATCCACAGCGCCCGCTTTTTCTGTCGGTTAGAAGCGGTTCATATATGTCGATGCCTGGGATATTATCATCGATATTATATTGCGGCATGAATGCAAATACTCTGGATGGATTTATATCCTTCTATGGCGACCCACTCCTTGCACTTGATTCTTACAGAAGATTTATTGATCATTATGCAAAAGTGGTAGTCGGTATGGATGATGAAATATTCGGCAAAATAAATTCTGATATGCTCAAACGGCGTTCTGCTTCAAAAATGACTGATCTGTCATCTGATGACATGTCTGACATAATCACCTTATACATGAAAGAAATTACTGCAAGAGGGCTGACTGTTCCGGATGATGTATATATGCAGCTAAGGGAAGCGGTTAATGCCGTATATGGCTCCTGGTATGGAGAGAGAGCTTTGCAATTCAGAAATGCTATGCACATTTCTGAGCACTGGGGTACAGCAGTGATGATCATGCAGATGGTATCAGGAAACCGGCAGGGTTCCGGTGCCTCGGTATTTTTCACCCGCACACCGTCATCTATGGCAAACGGACTATATGGAGATACCAGAGAATCAGCTACCGGAGATGACCTTGTGTATGGCGGGCTGATCAGCCGCCCTTTGTCCAAAGCTCAAGCGATTGATGGACAAAAGAGCCTCGAGGAAACTGACCCGGAGTTATTTGCCATGCATTTGGATCTATCTTATAAGATCGAACGTTCGATGGGCGGCTTGCCTCAGGAAGTAGAGGCTACTTACGTGTTAGATAGTAAAGGGAACAGAACGATTTATGCCCTGCAAACACGCCGTATGGAATCCCATCGAGGGTTTACTAAACATTTTCAGGATATCTGCCTGATGGAATCCAGCATAATAGGACGCGGCATCGGAGTGCACGGCGGAGCTTTGAGTGGTATTGCGACATTTTCGTCATCAACTGAAAAAGTAGACAGCATTAGAAAAAAGACTGGACTTCCAGTAATTATCCTGAGAAAGACATCAAGCACTGATGATGTCTCTCTTATGTCCCACATAGATGGCATTGTCACTTCAACCGGCGGTGCTACATCGCATGCAGCAATCCTGGCCGGCAAATTCGACTTGAGTGCCGTCGTGGGATGTGCTGATATGGAAATACTTGATAATGAAGCTGGACAACAGTTTGCAAGAATCAGTGGCTATATAGTTACAGAAGAAAGCCCTTTAAGTATTGACGGATCGACGGGACTTGTCTATTCGGGAGTCTGCAGCTTCATAACAGAGTCCGACTAGAACATGTTGTTTATTGTCAGATGATCTTAGCGACCTTTTTCAAGGCCGTTTCGTCTTCTGCCAGCCTTGTTACAGAATGATAGTTAACGAAAGTTATCGCCCTGGCCCGGCAAAAATCCCAGCACGTCATGCATTCAATACAGTTTTCTATGCACTTTATCTCCGGCGGCTCGCCTTTTTGTTTAGCAGCCACAATTACAGGATAAGGATTATTATCTCTGGACTGCGGGCAGACCAGGATGCATTCGTTGCAGCTGACACAACGGTCCTTGTCGTGAATTATTGCGAGGTCTTTCTTCATCTGCACCACTCCTTCGTAACTTTGCCGTTGCAGTCAATAGATTCAAATATCCAGCCGCTTTTACCGATTGCATGTGTTGCGCATGACAAACAGGGGTCATATGCGCGCACAATCATCTCAAGCTTGTTCTGCGTACTCTCATCAGGGTCACCTGTCCCTACCAGCTTCATTGCTGTCTCTTTCAGTGCGTCGTTATAACCATAGTTGTTGTGCTGTGTAGCTACGAATATATCAACATTGCTGGCCTTACCTTCCTCATCAAGTTCATAACGATGAACCAGGGTTCCACGCGGTGCCTCTACAACGCCGATACCTATTCCGGCCTTTATCTCAGGCTTCACAAAAATATCCTGCCCTATAATATCCGGATCCCTGAGCAGCTCTTCTGCCCGCTCAAAGGCAAATACCAGTTCGATAAATCTTGCAAAATGATAACAAAGCGTCTTATGCGCCGGTCTGGGCCATTTTGCTCTGAACCATTCCAGTTCCTTCGATGCCATCGGAGTAGGTATCTGGTCAGCTATATTTACTCTCGCCAGTGGACCCACACGGAATCTTTCGCCACTTTTCAGCACCGGGAACTTCATATAACTCCAGTTTTCTATCTTCTCCTCAACGTAGTCAAAATAAGCGGCAGGCTTGAACCTGGCTAGGTCGCTTCCATCCTCCCTGATGACCCTGATATCGCCGTCATAAAATGCAAGGGTACCATTTTCAGTAAGACCGAAATATGATGTCTGTATGTCACCAAGCTCATCTATATAATCAGCATTCTTCTCAAACAGAACGCGCATAAGATGGCTGAGCCAGGCAATAGACGGCTTCATCTCTTCAGCCTGCGCCGACAATATGCCTGCTTCGGCTGAGGACACCGGCAGCACCACGCCTCCGATTCTTGCGCCGATGGGATGCACCGGGCTGCGGCCAACAATGCTGCATATTGCCGTGCCAAAAGAGCGTATTTCAAGGGCTTTCTTCACAGCCTCCTTGTTCGCCTGATACAGCCCTATAACATTGCGCTGTTCAGGCTTGCTATCCCTGGCAGCAAGGTCGGGCAAACTGAGCACTGCCAGTGAAAGCATGTGGCTTTCGATGAATTGACCCATTGTATGTAATTCACGAAGCTTCTTTGCGGTAGGTGTAATCACGGTGCCGAAACAATCCTCTATTGCTTTTATTGACGCAAGGCTGTGCGGCACAGGGCATACCCCGCATATGCGCGATGTCATCGAAGGGAGAGATTCTGCAAGGGCACCTTTGCAGAACTTTTCAAAACCTCTGAATTCCTGTACGCAAAATCTTACATCTGAAAGCTTCCCCTGCTCATCACGTATAAGGGATACCTTTCCGTGGCCCTCAATTCGTGTAACCGGATTTATTGTTATCATTTTGGACATTGGCAGCTCCTTATACCTTTATGCGGTGGATTAATTTAGAGATATGCTCGGAGTCTTTACCGCGCATCTCCGGCACCGATAATGTATAGCTGTAAAACGTATGAAGGGTATCCTTCATCCTGGCTTCGACAGCTGCCACCTTTTCACCAGTAAAGTGGCTGATTCTGCGAGTAAGGTCATAAAGAATACCGTGAGTCGGCTCGACAAAAACTCTGTCAATCGGCCCCCTACAACCCTTGCAAGGCACTCCTGCATGGGTACAGACAGCCCCGCAGCCGCAGCGGCTCACGGAACCCAAGCAGATAAACCCTTGAGAAAGCAGGCATTCTTCCGGATCTGGCATGCTGTCAGCCATTCTCTTTATATCAGCACCAAGATGTTTTTTAACCGTCCTCTTGCACTCCGCGCAGACCGGCAGGTCTACTCTTTTGGGCTTTTGGCCTGAAAGCAGGCTTACTAATGTATTCCGCAGAACGCCAAGAGGAGGAGGACAGCCGGGAATATAGTAGTCAACGTCAACATGAGCGTCTATCGGAGATACGCGTGGTTCCAGCGGTGGAAGGCCTTCAGGCGTAAATTCAGCACCGTAAGCATTAGCCAGCAGTTCAAAGGTTGCAAATGCTGAGCCCATTCCAGATATGCCTCCGAAAGATGCGCACGTTCCCAGGGCAATTAAAATATCAGCCTTTTCACGCAGTTCCTTAAGTTTTTCCAGATTTTCATGATTCCGCACCCCACCTTCAACCAATGCAACAGTGCAGCGCTGGATCTTTTTTTCGTCCATTATGACAGGAGAATATACAAGGGCATTATCAGACAATATATCAAGCAGGTCGGTACCCAGATTGACAAGAGCCATATGGCAACCGCAGCAGGAATCAAGTGGAATCGTTGCGATTTTGACCGGGGCGCTCATTTCATCTCCATAATCTTCTTGCAGGCATTAGGTCCAGCATGCTCTACATGCACATCAACCTTTTTACCAAGGATTTCGCCCATCATGCCGGCAAAAAGCCCATGCGTGATGCGACATATAACCTTATCCTGTTCAACGCCATGAGTCATGCAGACCTGGCGAACAGGACATTCCCTGAATATGAGACGGGCCTTTTTAACATTGCCCTCCTCGAATATATAGTCGGAGGCACCCTCATCTTTCCAGGGGTCAATCTGCCACACACCCTCTTCTGCCTTCATCAGCATCTTCAGGGCAGTTTCAAGGTCGTCGCTTTTGTCTAGCTTTTTCCCCTCTATTTTGCCCAGATCCTTTCCAGTCTGATACATCAGCGCATTGGCAGCCTTCCCGATCAAGGTGTCAGAGGCATGGCCAAGACTAGCCATAATCCTCAACAGTGCACGAATATTATTTCTGTAAACATCGACGTCTTCCGGCATAATTTCCCCCTTCAGCTTAAAGAACCGCTTTGACGACTTCCTATATTATCGCCGAATCTCCAAGGCACTTTAATCGATTTCATAATAGATTGAGCAGCCCTTGAAGTCGCGACAATGCATGCCATGAGAATTCTAATCAAACGTCTTTCGGTCACACATTGACTTCTAAAGCAATGCTTCGATTTGGCTGACGACCTTCTTAAGATATACAAGAAGCAGGCCCAGCTTTGCTTCCGGCCCTGCTATAGCTGTAAGCACGGCATTGTCGCCGGCAGCCATAATCAAGACATAGCCATTCGGGCCTTTGATATAGATCTGATCAAGCATACCCCTGCTAAGTTCGTCGGCCGTTCTCTCTCCTAATCCGAGCATAGCTGCGGTCATCGCTGCGACACGATCTTCCTCTATGTCCGGAGGTAGAGAACTAACAATGATCAAACCATCCATTGATACCAATGCACTAGCTTCCAAGCCCGGGACAGAGCCCTGAGCCTGCCTTAAAAGCGTTTCCAATTGTTCTGCCAATCCAGCTGCCATATCTTCCCTCCTTTAATGCATCTTTATGAAAATTAATAACATCTTATAGCTTTAGGTCGCGATGCTTCAATAAATAATTGGAAATTCATTTATAAATAATTATTATAATTTTTACTCATCAAAATATGTAATTTGCAATAAAATAAAATGCAAAATAAGGTATTATATAAGACATGAGTTCGTGCGATACCAAAATCGCCGAGCACTGGAGTCCCGTAAACTAAAGGAGCTATTCTGATGACATCAACACAGAGAATCCTGAACCTTGGAGACGACCCTGTCGAAGCAAAAACCATCATCTCGGCGCTTGAAGAAGAAGGCGCTGTCTGTGACGTCTTCCAGGTGCACTCCACGGAAGAATTCGTTAGAGCTATTGACCAGGGTGGTTTTGACATAATATTCACAGATTATTCACTCCCTGGTTTTGATGGCCTGACTGCGCGCGCCATTCAGAAAGATAAATCTTCCAAATATACGGTATACGTACATTTCACCGACAGGAAACGAAAATCGCGACCAAAGGCCGGACCAGAGACAGAACAGCAGGGTTAAGATCACCGTTAAGGTAGAGCCGCAAGAATCTAATAATATATATGCCTTACCCGATAGGTTCATAACTTTATATCAATAAGGCTTTTTATGATTTGGTCTTCAGCCTGAAGCGACTTGATATTAGCTTGAATAGATGTCTTTTCTATCATCGTATCAACCATTTCCTTCGCAATATCAACCTCTTCGCCATGTCCTTTATTTACTGTAACCCTGACACCGCCATTGCTGTCTTCATTGATTATTGTGCGGGATGGAGTAAAGCCGCTCGTGTTCATATTAGCGACATTGTTAGCAGTTACATTAAGGCTTGTTCCGTAGGCTGCCACGGCACTAAGAGCGCTGCTGGATATGCTGCCAATAGACACTGTCCCCTCCTAATAAAATGCTTAACGATATTTTATTGATGATTATGCTTTAATAGGTTATTGTCGTCGAATGAAAAAGAAACTTTAGCAGTTGAAATATAGCACCTCCTGAAGAATACTTAGAAAGTAAAGTTCTCAATATATCAGAATGTGTTAAGCAGCATAATCATTCAACAAATTGATTGTGAAGCGGAGGGGTCAGATGCACCAAATTCGGTCCCATTTTTTTTCACAAACAAATATGCTGCGCATTGGCGCTCCAGGTATTAATATGCATTTCGCGATGACAATAACGTCGATTATCTGCCTGTTAAGCCTGCTTTTGCCTTCTGACGCAGCAGCTTTTGTTACCCATGACTACCCGGCAACCTTCATAAATGCGGCAGCGCGGATATACTTCTTATTTGCATGCATACTGATTAGTTGGGCCATGTTTAAAAACAGACTTCAGAAAGAAAAGGGCTGGCGTTACATCTTTCTATCTGTCGTCTGCCTGATGATATGGGATATTGTGGTCTTCGCCGGTCAGATTTCTGCCTCCAGGATCGACGAATCACATTTTATTGGTAGTGATAACGGCTGGGATTACTTCAGAAGAAGCATAGCACTGCATGGCGAGGACTATTTCTATTACATTGCAAGTTTCGACTATCTGATAATAGATACAGCGATGATGCTTTTTTATAAAGGGTTGCGCGAGCATATAGCCATGGAAGAACAGGCATTATCCGCCTCTGTCCTCATCTTGCCGCTCATGCCTGTTTTAGGAGTCTCTATCATAGGTGCAGTAGTATTCGTCATACTTTCTGTGGCGTGCCTGTCGGCAAGTGTAAGACTTTATCGGAACAGCAGGCAAAATATACTCTGGAATTATATGATATGGTTAACTTCGGCTTTCTTACTTTTTTCGATATCACGCTCCGCAGGGCATATTTTGCAGCATATATTGAAAGCTGCCGGTGCAGGCAACATATGGAAACAGATCGAACCAATAAGCGGCAGCATCAACATCATAAGTTTTTTCATTGTAGGTTCCATAAGCATTTTCTTTATACGCATGTACGATATTTACACAGGCATCATGCACGATAAAAAAGAGATCGAGGACATCAACTTCGACCTCACGGAGCTTAATCAGGAACTTGAAGCCATCGTTGCTGAAAGGACCATGAACCTTATGGCGCTGACTGTAGCAGACAAGGTCAGAAATCCGGCGGCTGTTATTGGAATTGTCTGTAAGCGGGTACTCAAAATCAAGGAAGAAGACACTCAGATAAGTTCAGATCTCAAAGACGTGATTGATGAGTGTGAAAAACTTCAAAACGTAGTCGGCGACTTCGAATCACTCCTTAAAACCAGACGGTCTCACTTCACTTATGAAAATCTGAATGATATTGTCAGGGATGTAATGCCGGTTATAGCTAAGGAAGCCGAAGCGAAAGGCGTGCTCATGGCAATACATCTTTCGGAAAACCCAATAAAGATAAATATGCAGAAAAGTCTTTTGAGGGTAGCTATTTTTCACGTGCTCAGAAATGCGGTAGATGCTTCTTCATCCGGCGGAGCTATTCGTATATATACCATGATTGAAGGGGACAATATGGTGCTCACCATAACCGATGCGGGAATGGGCATTAAAGCAAGTGATATGGAAAGAATCTTCGACATCTTCTACAGCACAAAAAGCAAAGGTTTCGGAATGGGACTGCCACTGGTAAAACAGATTGTAAATGAACACCTAGGAGAGGTGAAAGTGGAAAGCGAGGAAAAGAAAGGCACGACATTTAAGATGATATTTCCTTCCAGATGGAAATATGACGTTAAAGTCGCTGTTTCTGGCTAGACCGCTGTTCAATCTCAGTTGTGGATTTCAGATCCAGCTGCTGCAGGTGCAAGTTTTTCACATATTTGGCCGATAATAACCTTAGCTTCTGCAGGATGTTTGATTCGCACGGCTCCGACAATATAATTACCACATTGTTGGGCTCGCACACTGCCATACAAGGGGTCGTCAGCAGACATAGACATAGCGTCAGATACTGCACTTTCAATAACCGCAGCTCCGGATGCCTGAAGATAGTCGCGGTATTGCAGTAGAGACCTTCCGGCAGCATCGGCAGAATCGCCAAGAACAATAAATATCTGAAACTCTCCTTTTCCTGTATAAGCATCTGCCATTAAACCACGTCCAAAAAAAGAATATCCGAGGAGGCTTTTGGCGATATAACGGTGACTTTTCTGCACAATCTGATTAATCTTTAATGCATCAAGCTCAGTGGGCTTGCCTAAGCCAGGGGGAAGTTTTCGTGATATGGCCGTTGCGCAAGCACGTAAAATTTCAAGATTCATATTCAATGTTCCGGAGGCTTGAAGCCTTATAAAGTAACGATCCTGATAAAAAAGAAGCTGGGCAGGCGATATGATGCCTTCAGATCCTATGCTAATTTCTGCATCATCAACTCTCCTGTAATTTGCATAGATGCCGAAGGCATCAAGAACGGAACCCATCTTATAAACGTCGGCTTCAATTGCAACTTTAGGATTGTTTTCATTGACATATCTCGCAGATATGAGGGTTTCGAACCCGTACGGGAAATATATTTCAGCCTCACCATCTATGCGATCGAAAAGATTATCGCGATTATAAATATCAGGCTTCCCATCAATGTTCCACCCTGTAGTGCATGCCGGTAACGGTAACACCTTCAGTAGAGGATAATCTATTGCAGTAACCGGCGCTGCAGTTAATGTCAGCAGAAACAATGTGGCAGCGCTGATTTGAAACCTAAACATCAAGTTCATCCGCAGAGAATATATTTCTTGCCCGAGCCATTCTTGACGCTATGTCCAGACCATTAACGCATCTCGCAACACACGCTCCGTATTTATCCTTAGCTGCACATGCAGTGCATGCATTTGCAGAAAAAGCGCTCGGTATTTCGCGATAAGTGGATAATGCCAATTTACGATTGTTATAAGCTCCTTCAGCATACATCAGGGCGCGACTTACGGCACTGATGTCCACTTTCTCTGTGCATGAACTTTCGCATTTGCCGCAGAACCGGCAGTAGAAGTCCCGGATGCCGGCATTATAGTGTTGCAAAATATTTGCATCAGCATAGGTGAAAGGCATTCCCATCACCGCAATATCCTCCTTCAGCTGAGACAAATCTTTCATGCCCGGAATTGCCGCCGCAACATATTTATTTTGAAGAGCCCACTTGAGGGCTGCCTGATGAGGGCTTATCTCGCCCAATTCTTTTGTTTCATATCCACCGGCCTGGGTCTTCATAGCAATGATCCCTATACCAGCCTTTGCCGCTTTCTCTATTGCCTCAGCCACATCCTTGTCGCTCTTGAAATTATAAGCTACAAGAGCTGTGTCAAAAAATCTATCCTGGTCGTTCACGATGGCGTTCAGCACTTCCGCCTGATTTTTATGAGTAGTAACACCGAAAAATCGGACCTTGCCTTGCTCTCTCAGCCTTATCAGGGCCTCCCTGGTTTCTGCGATGTATACCCGCTGCTTATCGGATAAGTTGTGCAGCTGAATAACATCAATATAGTCCGTACCAAGAGCTTTCAAGCTTGATTCGACGTCTCGCACGATGTCCTCTCTTGCTTGGGATGTGGGTAAAGTCTTAGTAGCAATAGTTACCTTTTCCCGTATGCCTTTTATGGCTCTCCCGACAACGTCCTCATTTTTGCCACCCATATATTTTCTGGCAGTATCGATATAATTGAGCCCGTGATCGACCGCAATCCTGATAACCTCCGGCTCCGGCGTTAGCATCGCCCCGAAGCTAACTACAGTTATCTTCAATCCTGTCTTTCCCAAGGTTCTATAAACCGGCTTGGGAAAAGCAAATTGAGTATTCTCATCTGATGCATACTGCGCGGCATCTGAGATACGATTGCGACAAAGAATGGCAGACGCTGTACTTGCCAATCCAATTTTCAAGAAAGCTCTTCTGTTCAATCCATCCTGCCTGCCCATATTTGCCTCCTTTTGGCAAATAAATCCTGAAAGTGGTTCGTACTGGCGGACAACTCCAAAACTGCTTATAACATTATAGCAAGGAATCATCTATCCAATGCAGTGCCTCCTATGTGCTGATTATTCTTAGTTCACATAGTTGTTGACACTATAATTTATTATGAATTATGTTTATTTATAAGCACACAGCATCGATGGGGGAAAAGAACTATGAATAGACGAGATTTCTTGAAAAAATCTGCTCTAACCGGTGTCGGGCTCTCCATGCCCTCTTCTCTCAATTTGCTCATTAACATATGTGAAGCGGCTCCGTCGAACGACCTAATTGTCGCAACAGGATCCAGGCCTGACAAGATAACACGCGCTGCAGTCGAAGCTCTCGGAGGGATGAAGAAATATATATCCAAGGGCGATGTTGTGGTTGTTAAACCAAATATCGGCTGGGACCGGCTGCCGGAGCACGCAGCCACTACTAACCCGGATGTAGTAGCGACTGTAGTGCAGATGTGCTTTGAAGCCGGTGCAAAAAAAGTGAAGGTCTTTGACCGCACCGTTAACGATCCGCGGAGGTGCTATATTCAGAGCGGAATAATGCAGGCTGCCAAGAATGCCGGGGCAGACGTCAGCTATGTAGATGAGCGCAAATTCAAAGATACTGCTATCAATGGCATCTCCCTGAAGTCATGGCCACTATATGAAGATGTTCTTAATGCAGATAAGGTAATCAACTTGCCGATTGCCAAACACCACGGCCTTTCGAAACTAACCATGTCGTTAAAAAACTGGATGGGTATAATGGGTGGTCAGAGGTCTCAGATACATCAGCGTATTGATGAGAGTCTGGTTGATGTCTCCAGGGCTGTCAGGCCTGTGTTAACGATCCTGGATGCAGTGCGAATACTTACGCGCAACGGCCCGCAGGGCGGCAATCCTGCCGATGTTAAGAGGTTGGATACTGTCATAGCCGGAGTCGACCAGGTTGCAGTCGACTCGTACGGCGCTACGCTTTTCGGGATGAAGGGGAGTGATCTCGGTTATATCAGGATTGCAGATAAGAGCGGCCTCGGAACAATGGATCTCTCAAAAATTAAAGTAAGAAAAATCAGCGCATGACTACATGACTCTATGAGGCGTCTACGCATAATATTTCAAGGCCTCTTCATGCTGCTGTTTTTGTTCCTTTTTTTTCAGACGGAATCCAAAGGGGTCGATGAACTCGGCTATCCGGTAAAGCTGTTTCTAGATTTCGATCCGCTTATTCTCATAACAACTCTCTTTTCAGCTCATACCGTGGCAGTCGCTTTTTATCTGTCGCTTGCAATGATTGTAGTAACTGCTATTTTCGGTAGAATCTTTTGCGGATGGGTTTGCCCTCTGGGCACTTTAAACAACTTGACCGGACTCATGAGAAATAAGAAACATTCTGGTACTATCAAAGGGTGGTATCGTCTTAAATATTATCTTCTGATATTGCTGGTAGTATCTTCTTTATTTACGCTTCAGCTGGTTGGTCTGATGGATCCGCTTTGTCTTGCTATCCGATCTCTGTCACTCAGCGTTAATCCACTTTTCAATAACGCAGTCCGCGCATTTTTCGATTCGCTTTATGATCTGCATGTCAAGTCGATATCCGATCTAACTGAAGCTGTATACGCTGTAATTAAAAACAGTATGCTTTCTTTTGAACAACCCTATTTTAGACAGGGATCCTTCATAGGATTTCTCTTCTTCGGCATACTGGCGCTAAATCTTTATGAAAGCCGCTTCTGGTGTAAATATCTCTGTCCGCTTGGAGCATTTCTTGGAATCATCTCCAGATACTCTCTCCTTGGCAGAAACGTTAGTGAAGGTTGCAATTCATGCGGTCTGTGCTCCGTGAATTGTCAAAGCACCGCTGCATCAGACCATTCCGGCAAATGGAAAAAATCAGAATGCATGATTTGCATGAACTGCGATGATATCTGTCCGCAAAAAGCTGTAAGTTTCGGGTTTAGCATAAGCCAGGCTGCGAAGCCTTTTACTATCGACCTTGGCAGAAGAAGAGTTATGGCTTCTGCAGCAGCCGGATTGCTTAGTGTGCCCCTGATCAGGTCAAATCCTCTGTCAAGAAAAGGTTTTTCTGAGCCAACAGTGATACGCCCTCCGGGCTCATTATCAGAAACCGAGTTTCTGAAAAGGTGCATCAAGTGCGGCGAGTGCATGAAGGTCTGTATCACTAACGGTCTTCAGCCCGCTTTATTTGAAGCTGGAATTGAGGGATTGTGGTCTCCTGTACTGGTACCCAGATTTGGTTATTGCGAATTTCGTTGCACTCTGTGCGGCCAGGTCTGTCCAACAGGAGCAATAAAGAAACTGCCTCTTGAAGAAAAGATGAAAACCAGAATAGGTCTGGCTATGATCGACAAGGGCAGATGCCTGCCCTATGCGCACTCCACTCCTTGCATAGTATGTGAGGAGGTATGCCCGACCCCTAAGAAAGCGATATGGTTCGAACATGTAATTGTGCAGGACAGAGAGGGCAGAAAGATTGCAGTTAAGCAGCCGCGGGTTGATATGAATCTCTGCATAGGGTGCGGAATCTGTGAGACCAAATGCCCCGTGCGCGGAAGGCCGGCTATATATGTCAGCAGCGTAGGTGAAGCGCGCTCCCAAGAGAATCAGCTGCTTTTAAATTGATCGTCGCATTGATGCATCAGTCTGCTGAAAGCTTCGCTCTTGCAGCATCATGACTCTGACTTGCCGATATCGTTCAAGATGTCCCAAGGGGAGCTGTCTACGACAGACTTGAAAATATCAGCATTAAGCCCAAGCTTATTAAGGCAGTCCGAAAGGCTTTCTTGGTCTTGACGCCCGATGGCTTGGCTCGTCCAGAAACCGCATGTTATGATATCAGCTAAACAGACGACATGAGTTAGAACAGAGTCTATTGTCGCATTTTCGGGCCGGTGATGATAGCGGATGGCTTCCGCCAGGTTTTCAGGAATGGACCAAAGATTTGCAAGTTTAGCGCCAACTGCCGGGTGCCCGACTCCCAAGATCTCCAGTTCGGCATTTTCGAGGCTCAACATATCCTCCACCGTCTTGCGGTAAAACAGCGGATATCGATTTGCTACGAAATGGTCAAGAACGATCTTACCAATGTCATGCAAAAGCCCAGCTGTGTATGCGACTAATGGATTGCACAACCCGGTTCTCCGCGCAAGATTGTCAGCGATCAATGCGGTGCCAATAGCGTGATGAAACAGTCTTCCCTTTACAGTTGAGTATACTCTCTCGCATTCAGGATAACAGCCTTGAACAACAGAAGAAAGTATCATAGCCAGCAAAGTTTTTTCACCCAGGACCATAAGTGCCTCATCAATTGAGTCTATAGGAGCCTTGCGGCCGCACAGTGCTGAGTTGCATAAGTTCAACACTTTGGCAGTAATAATCTGGTCCTGACGCACTTCGGCAGCCACATCCTGAAGGTTGTAACTGCTGTCAGCCGTCATTCTCATTATCTTGAGAGCAATTTGGGGGATCGGCCTAACTCCGGCTATAGCACGAGCGATCTCCTCTTCGCCCGGCTTCTCAATATCAATAACATAATGTTGCGGCGGATTGACCAACGGACTTATTTCATGCTCCAATGTATCAAGATCTAAACTAAGAATCATGCCGTGCATACCGCCGGTTTCAGATTCCCTGATCGTTACATTCTCACTGAAAAGAATACACGTAACTACATTTGAAATGCGCCCGCCAATATCAAGATCCAGGTCTCTTCCGGAAATACTGCCTATCAACGCACCACCAGCTACAACCGCCTCAAGCCGTTTAATATCGGCACCTATTCTACAAAGCTGTTCGATAAATAGTGGAAGCGCTGTGGAGGCATAGCTTTCAGGGCGTATAGGATTTTTGGGGTCAGTTGGCGCAGGAAGCAGAATGTGCGCAAGTCCGCCGACACCAGCGGCCCGATCCACAAGAACCACGCCTACGCAGGTGCCCAGTATCGCTGTAAGGACAGTCTTCTTCCTTCGGCTTACAGAAAACGTTCCGGAACTTATATATCGCATCTCATTTACAGGCATTGATCAATTATTTCGTTAGATATTGGAATCAAGCAAGGTTCGGACTGTCTTGAGCAATACTGCCGGAGAAAAGGGCTTAAGGAGAAATCTTACATAGAATTCATCAATGCCCTTCTCTCTTACAAAGTCTTCTGAGTAACCTGTCACTATTATCGCCTTAACAGCGGGGACCATATTCCTGATCTCCTCGTATGCATCTTTTCCACTCATTTTAGGCATGACTCCATCAAGGATTATGAGCTGTATACTTTCACTATGCTCCCTGTATTTTGCTACCGCATCAGCACCATCTACTGCATCAATAACAGTATAACCATGATCATTCAGGACAGTTATCGTCAGTTCTCTAAGATCGGTATCGTCCTCAGCAAGTAAGATTGTTTCGGTACCACCGCTTACAGTGACTTTATCATCAGTCTCAACCGCATGGTCGGCAACGCCCTTATAGAATGGGAAATAGACCTTAAACGTTGAACCCTAACCCAATTCGCTATATGCTTCAATATAACCATCGTGCTGCTTGACGATACCATATGCCGTAGAAAGCCCAAGACCAGTGCCTTTTCCAGGATCTTTCGTCGTAAAGAATGGCTCGAAAATTCTCTCTTTTATTCTTTGATCCATTCCTTCTCCGGTATCAGAAACCATCAAAAGCGCATATCTTCCCGCCCTGCCATAGCCATGCAATGCCATAAATCCTTCGTCAATGCTCAACATTTCAGTTCTGACAGATATGCGACCGCCATTCGGCATGGCATCTCTGGCATTGGTTACAAGATTCATAAGAATTTGCATATCTTGCAAATAGAAATCTTGCATTTTCTGCGTTGACGCCGGATAAGCAAGAATGATCTTTTCTGATAATGGCCACAAAGATTGTTTTGAATGCTATTCTGGGATTTCGCAGTTGCACGAGACTGAAGACTCAATGAAGTTAATCTTGTAAAATCTTACTTTCACATTGATCTTGCACTAAGAACAACGAAAAATATAACCAGACAATCATGCCAATTATCAGTTATGTTACCCTTTCGCCAATGAGCTTTCCCAACATGTATAAATGGCGCTTTTCTTCAATAATGATGCTGTCAAAGACTTTTTTAGCATCTTCGTTACTGATTCTTTGATAGATTTTGATATAAAGATCTATTGCATTGGTTTCCAATTGCATCGATAGTTCCAGCATATCGAGAAGGAACAAACCTCGCTGTTTAATGAAGTTAATTGCGTCATCAATCCTTACGCCGCTTTCCATGACTCCGTTTAGAGTTTCTCTCCCTTTGATATCTTCGCCAAGGTCTTTTCCGCTTACTGCCTTGTATGCCTTAAATATATTCATCTTATGCCTTGCTTCAGACTCAGCAAGATCAGCGAAAATGCTTCTTGCCTGAACGTCTCGTGTCAGCTCTATTAGAGTTGAATAAAACTTGTAGCTGCCTTCTTCAAGCGCAAGTGCAAGTGATGTTAACTCTTCTGCTGTTTCTCTTCCATTTAGCAGGTACAACCCTTCATCGTAGCTCCCAGTTGCGACCTGACCATTCCATGCAGTTATACCACCGACCAGATTATAAACTTTAGAAAAGCCGCTGCCCTGCAAAATGCCGGCCGCTGCACGGCTCCGGTTGCCGCTCCTGCAATAAACCATCACAGGCTTCGCATGATCGAGTTGTCCAATATTATCTATCAAGGTTGCAAGCGGTATGAGGACAGCACCCGGCAGATGACCCTTGATGTACTCCTCGGGTTGGCGTACATCAAGGAAAATAAATGCGGATTCTTTGCCGGCAAGCCAATCCTTTGCCCTGTCGACCCTCAAGTCTTGAATTGACTCACTACCACCCATATTTTCCACAAATTCCTCCCTTGATATCCTATCAATAATATTCAGGGCGGCTCATTTCTCCTATGGTTAAGGAGAATATCATGCCGGTCTTTATCTGACCTGTTATCGTGCTTCTAATGTTATCAATATATAAATGCATCGGTTCAGCGGAGGCGATGGCCGCCCGCTGGAACCGGAGCGTTAGTTGAGCATTCTAAAACTGCCCTGCCAGATGCCCTCAGAAACGTTTTTGCAATACTCAGGCGATGTCGAAACGATCGAGGTTCATGACTTTATTCCAGGCCGCCACAAAGTCCTGGACAAACTTCTTCTGCGCATCTGCGCTTCCGTAGACCTCGGCCACGGCTCTGAGTTGTGAGTTCGAGCCGAAGATGAGATCGACACGCGTGGCTGTCCACTTCAGTTCACCGGTCTTGCGGTCGCGACCCTCGAACAAGTCCTTGTCTTCTGAGGTTGCCCTCCATGTTGTCCTCATGTCGAGCAGATTCACGAAGAAGTCGTTGGTGAGCGTATCCGGCCGCTTGGTGAAGACGCCGTGTGGTGACTGTCCGAAGTTGGCATTCAAGACGCGCATGCCGCCAATGAGAACCGTCATCTCAGGAGCGGTCAGCGTCAGCAGTTGTGCTCGATCAATAAGCAGTTCCTCTGCCGACACGGCGTACTTGGTTTTCTGGTAATTACGGAACCCGTCCGCCTTAGGCTCGAGTACAACGAACGACTTCACATCGGTTTGTTCCAGCGATGCATCGGTACGACCAGGAGTGAAAGGAACCGTCAGCTTATAACCGGCGTTCTTCGCAGCCTGATCAACACCCGCGCATCCGCCCAGGACAATCAAGTCGGCGAGCGAAACCCTCTTATTGCCGGACTGCGAGCTGTTGAAGTCTTTTTGTATTTCCTCAAGGGTCTGCAGCACAGTTTTAAGTTGGTCGGGCTGGTTGACTTCCCAATCCTTCTGCGGGGCAAATCGAATGCGCGCTCCGTTGGCTCCGCCGCGCTTATCTGAACCGCGGAACGTGGATGCCGACGCCCAGGCGGTTGAAACCAGTTGGGAGATCGACAGGCGCGAAGCAAAGATCTTGTCTTTGAGGTCTTTGATGTCTTTAGCGTTGATCAGCTTATGATCGACTGCCGGTACAGGATCTTGCCAGAGCAGGTCCTCCTTCGGGACCTCAGGACCAAGATAGCGTGAACGCGGCCCCATATCGCGGTGGGTCAGTTTGAACCACGCACGGGCAAAGGCATCCGCAAGCTTCTCAGGGTTCTGAAGGTAGCGCCGCGCAATAGGTTCATAGATCGGATCGAAGCGCAACGAGAGGTCAGCCGTTGTCATCATGGGTCGGTGCTTCTTCGAAGGATTGTGTGCATCAACCACCATGTCCTCTTCGGCCACGTTCCTGGCCAGCCATTGATTCGCTCCGGCAGGACTTTTTGTCAATTCCCACTCGTATTTGAACAGCACTTTTAGATAGCCCATGTCCCATTTCGTCGGATTGGGCTTCCAGGCGCCCTCTATGCCGCTGCCGATTGTATCGCCGCCCTTGCCGCTGCCGAAGCTGCTCTTCCAGCCGAGGCCCTGTTCTTCGATTGGGGCCGCTTCAGGTTCAGGTCCAACATGGGTTGCAGGGCCGGCTCCATGGGATTTACCGAAGGTGTGGCCGCCTGCGACGAGTGCGACGGTCTCTTCGTCGTTCATCGCCATGCGAGCGAAGGTTTCCCGAACATCAAGGCCCGATGCAACCGGATCCGGGTTGCCGTTCGGCCCCTCTGGGTTCACATAAATCAGGCCCATCTGCACGGCCGCGAGCGGGTTCTCCAAGTCTCGATTGCCGGAGTAACGTTTGTCGCCAAGCCACTTGTCCTCGCTGCCCCAATAAATATCCTCTTCCGGCTCCCAGATGTCCTCGCGCCCGCCGCCGAAGCCGAACGTTTTGAATCCCATCGATTCCATGGCGACGTTGCCGGCGAGGATCATCAGGTCGGCCCAGGAGATTTTCCTACCGTATTTCTGTTTGATCGGCCAAAGCAATCGACGCGCCTTGTCGAGATTCACGTTATCCGGCCAGCTGTTGAGAGGCGCAAGGCGCTGATTACCGGAACCCGCGCCCCCCCGGCCGTCGCCCATTCGATAGGTGCCTGCACTGTGCCACGCCATCCGGATGAAGAGCCCTCCGTAATGACCGTAATCGGCAGGCCACCACTCCTGTGAGTCGGTCATCAGCGCGCAGAGGTCTTTCTTCACGGCAGCAAGGTCGAGTTTCCTGAATTCTTCCGCGTAGTTAAAATCCTTGCCCATCGGATCGGGCTTGGAGGAATGCTGGTGCAAAATATGAAGATTCAACTGGTTCGGCCACCAGTCACGGTTAGATGTCCCACCCCCGGCTACCTGTTTGCTCATTCTGCCTGTTACCGGGCACTTGCTTTCATCAGTCATAAATTTCCTCCTTTCTTTATACGAACTGTTTAACATTACTACTATGAATAACGGTATTTCTCTGCCTGATCCAGCTAAATACGATTACCGGCCTCGCATCACGATAAAAAACCTCGATTTTACTGCGTCAATATCCTCAAAAGTTCGTGATGTTCAGTTAATTATATGGACTCACTTCTGTTCTCTGCCCTTGCAGTCCTTACAGTATCCATATAATTCGAGGCGTACTCCCAAAGGGCGAAAGCCCGTTTTCGATTCTATCGCCTTGGCTGAGAAAGGCAACGGTTTCATGAAGTCTTCTATTTTCCCGCATTTCCTGCAAATAAGGTTGAAATGATCTGATATGTTGATATCATATCTGTTCTCCCTGTCGTAAAATTCCAGCTCTTTTATCAAGCCTTCTTTCTTTAATAGGTCCAACGTGTAATAAACTGTCGACATGCTTATGCTGGGTGTTTTTTTCCTTAATTCACTCAATATATCCATTGCACCCGGATGAGATCGGCAACTAGCCAGAAATTTGATCACTTCCAACCGCTGCGTTGTAAGCTTGTAGCCTTTCTGCCTGAGGCCGTCTTTCAATTTCGCTTCAATTTCTTTCGGTGTCTGATGTCTGTTCATATTCGGAATGGTTCCTGATTGGGAGTATATAAAGTTCAGTTTGTACTGTCAAGGGCCGGCACCACAACACAAGAAGTACGAAGAAGGGTTTGACAACGGGCTGCAAAAGATTGATGCGATACTGCCCGCATCTTAGTTAACTGAGGCTTTGAGATCTCTGAATATACTTCGATTATATACTGAAAATCATGATTGAGAATAAATTTCAAAAGCTCTTTGTCTTATTACATGCCAAGCGCGCCATATATGATAGAAGCAATTGCCTTATGGTACTAAAAAAATCGATCGTGCTGACCAATCCCATCAAAAGTTAGAACTATCAAAAAATATAAGCAGACCAAGTATCCTAATCACTTTTAAGCATTTTATAAAGATTTCCACGCGAGACGATGTTTTCTAATGCACCCAATGCTTTAGTTAGGCTTCGCCTCTTGATCTTCGGAATCATTCCGCCCCTTGGAACATATGGGCTGTGCCAGTAATTCAAATCGAAACAATCGATCTCGGGTCTATCTATTTTGATGAGTTTTCCGGTTGGCTCATACTTCTTCTTAGGCATGCATACATTATTTCACAAGAATGTTTAATGCCGCAGTGTCCTGCATCACCTACATAGCTGTTTTTTTATAATAGGGATTTCAGCAATCATGAAAGACACAGGAACTTAACTGACATCAAACTATAAGTCTGAGGAAATCTTTAATAATATTAACAGCCTAGATGGCGGAGAGGGGGGGATTCGAACCCCCGGTAGCCTTACGACTACAACGGTTTTCGAGACCGCCGCTTTCAACCGCTCAGCCACCTCTCCATATATGAGCAGAGACAGATTATTATACAGTATGAATGCTTGAGAGTCTAAGAACTCCTGCGGGCGGCAAAGAATTTCTTCAGTAATTCGGAGCACTCATTTTCCAGCACTCCAGACAGTACTTCAACCTGGTGATTGAGTCTGCTATCTGATAGCAGCTGATAGACATTTGCTACGGCACCCCCCTTGGCATCGCCGCATCCGTACACCAATCTGCCAAGACGAGCATTCACCATTGCGCCGGCGCACATCGGACATGGCTCTTTTGTCACATACAGCGTGGCGTCGGACAGCCTCCATCTTCCCAATTTCCTGGCGGCTTCCCTGATAGCATTGATTTCAGCGTGTCCCGTAGGGTCGAATGATGCTTCTCTGTTATTGTATGTCGAAGATAGAATCTCACCGTTGACGACCAGCACTGCTCCAACCGGCACTTCCGCCTCGCTGAAAGCCTTTTCAGCCTCAGCAAGGGCAAGTCTCATAAAATCATCGTCTTTATCCACTGCACCCACTGCTGCATGCCTTCTCCGGTCTTGCTTGATATTTCGAATATCTCGATAGATGGATTAAGAGAACGGGCATCGCGCTTTATCTTTTCGACATCCACGTCAAGCACCGGTTTCAGATCGACCTTGCTTATAAGAAGCGCCTTCGACTCCTGAAATATTATAGGGTATTTGAGCGGTTTGTCGTGTCCTTCAGTAAGGCTAAGAATAGCGACCTTGATGTCTTCGCCCAGCTTGAATTCAGCAGGGCATACCAGATTGCCTACGTTCTCAATGAAAAGGAGCCTTATATCGTTCAGCGGCAACTCTCCGAGGACATCAGAGATCATTCCTGCATCCAAATGGCAGGCACCGCCGGTATTAATCTGGACTACAGGGACGCCAAGACAGTCAATTCGTTCTGCATCGTCAGTACCCATTATATCGCCTTCAATGACTCCCAGCTTCACTTCGTCGCCGAGAGTCTTGATGGTTGTTTCCAGCAACGTCGTTTTGCCTGCACCCGGTGAGCTTATCAGATTTATGACAAAGATACCTTTTTCGTCGAAGAATTTCCGGTTGCCTTCGGCGATCCGCTCATTGGCGGTCAGTATCTTATCTGCAAGCTTCAGCTTCATTCAGAAAACCTCCATTTCAGTAATCATCATTTCTCTGCCTGTCTTGATCGTATATGACAGGCCGCCGCAATTGGGGCAGCTCAGCACATAGCTTTCTTCAGTAGTAAAATCAGATTCGCAATCGTTACAGTGACCGCTTACCGGGACCTCTTCCACTTCAAGAACAGCTTCTGACGCTGGAGTGCCGTCTTTTAATGCATTGAAGCCAAAAATCAAGGCATCCGACATAACGCCTGATGCCTTGCCGATTACTACCTTTACGCTCCCTATCCTGCTAAACCCTTTGCTGCTGCAATTATCCAAAGCGACTTCTAACAAACTCTGCGCTATCGACAGCTCGTGCATTATTCCTTGCCGACTTCTTTTTCGTATGCATCCTTGCCGGCCTCAACAGCGGCGGATATCGCAGATTTCTTTTCTTCATACAATTCCTTGGCCTTGTCTACGGTCGTAACAACTTTGTCCTTAGCAGTACCTGCATAGTCAGTAGCTCTGTCCTTCACATCGTCAGCAAGCTCCCTGATTCTCCTTCTGGTTTCGGTGCCCGACTGAGGAGCTAGAAGGAGCGCCACCCCTGCTCCAACCATGCCGCCCAAGACGAAGGCAAGCAATACCGATCCTGAACTGTAACCTTCGCAATCGTGATGGCTCATAATATCAACACCTCCTCTACTTGTGATGCTTCATTAAAACGCCAAGCGCCGCTTGTATTCCTGCCATTACGCCATTTGTCCTTAAAGATACCTGCTCTCTAACATCACCCATAATCATACTGACTGCCCGGACATTTGTAGCAACATCTGAAACTGCCTCAGACACTTCTTTAACACTGCCCGTAACCGCGCCTATGTCATCAGTAATAATTCTGACACTTTTCAGAGTCAACTCTGTCTCTTCTAAAACAGGTTTTATTCTATTATCCGTCGTACGAATGAATTCATTAATTGCGACTGCCATCTTCTTAATTTGAATTGAAGAGTATATCAGAAAAAAAAGAGCTGCCAGAAAAGTGATGATCACAATGAAGAACCCTGTGGTCAACAATAATGTCCAATATTGGCCCCCCATTTGACTCCCCCTTTATCGAATTTTAAAAAAAACAGTATCAAAAAAAGTTATATAAAGTATATATTAACGTCGATTAAGATACAAGCAGATTTAGCTATATTATGCCACAAGCTCTCATTGCTCGTTTCTCATTTGTCTGTAAACGTGGATGATACGCTGCATGACAGTTATATGGCTAAAGATAAAAATAAGGACCATACACAGCAAGAGCAGGCCTGAAATGCATCCCAGAGCCAAAAGTAGAACTCTTTCAGGTCTTTCCATGATGCCGACCTTGCATTCAGCTCCGAGTGCTTCAGCTCTGGCTCGCGCATAGCTTATCACTAGCGATCCGACCATGCTTCCCAGCGATAAAAAAACTCCCATAGCATTGCCTGCATTATAGAAAAACCATGTCACTCCAATAAAAAGCAACGAGTCTGCATAACGATCTAAAGTAGAATCCAGAAAAGCACCGAACCTGGTACGCTTGCCGTTAGTGCGCGCAATCATTCCGTCCAGCATGTCAAAGGCACCGCTGATGAGTATCATCATGCCTCCGAAAGCTAAGCTATATGGAATGATAGCTGCAGCTACGGCAGTCAGCAGTAGACCTGTTATGGTTATGACATTGGGATCAAACGGGATCCGCCTTACAACAGGAGCAAGCGGCTTGTCAAGAACGTGTCCGAACCATGCACTGAGCAACTACCTCTCCCTCTTGGCGGCAATAAACTCGTCGACCATCTCTCTGGCTTCTTCATCAGGATGCTGAACCAAAGGGTGCTTCATAAAATACGATGACGGAGAAAGCAGTGCGCCACCTATACCTCTGTCACGTGCAAGTTTGCAGCATCGTATCGCATCAATCACTACCCCGCCACTGTTCGGTGAGTCTTCAACCGAAAGGCGCAGTTCTAAGTTCATCGGAATATCACCGTATCCCTGGCCTTCCATCCTTATAAAACAGACCTTGTTGTCATTCAACCATGGCACAAAATCCGATGGTCCGATATGCACATCCTCTGCGCTGAGGCCGTGGCTGATCTGTGACGTAACAGCCTCTGTCTTGGATATCTTCTTTGATTTGAGCCTCGAATGGTTCAGCATGTTGAGGAAATCCGTATTCCCACCAACATTTAACTGATATGTATGATTTACCTTGACACCTCTGTCCATAAAAAGTTTGGAGAGCACACGGTGGATAATAGTTGCTCCTATCTGAGATTTGACATCGTCACCGATAATCGGAATCCCCCTGTCTTCAAACCGCTTTATCCAATCCTTGTCAGAGGCGATAAATACCGGAATACAATTCACCAACGAGACACCGGCTTCCAGGCATGATGCAGCATAGAACTTGGTGGCATTTTCAGAGCCCACAGGAAGATAGCTCACCAGAATTTCCGCTCCGCTATCTTTCAGCACCCTGGAAACATCGCATGGATTGTCATCAGCCACAATAAACCTTCTGTCATCCGGATAATCAGCCATATGCGGAGCCACGCCGTCATGGACCTCTCCCATTTTTACATCAACAGGAAAGTCCGGAAGCTGAGGAAAGAAAACTTTTGTGCAATTAGGTTTGGCAAAGATAGCCTCTCTCAGGGGCTTGTTGACTTTTCGTCTGTCAATGTCGAAGGCCGCAACAACCTCTATATCAGCCGGCACATACCCGCCAAGATTATAATGCATCAGTCCGCTCGGTCTTTCATCAACGCCTTGCCCGAAATGTTTGTAATACTCGATACCCTGCACAAGTGAACTCGCACAATTGCCGATTCCTGCAATTGCAATTCGAATCTTGGTCATTATATCAATCTCCTTTAATCTCTATCCGCCTGAGCGATGAACTGCCGAATTTTTTCAGAAGAATAACTTTAAGAATACCATCCTTCAATGTCGCTCTTATTTCATCCTTATCGACAACTTCCGGCAGAGAAAACTTCCGCGAAAATGGTCCGTAGCGGCGCTCCACCTGATGATAGAGCCGGCCCTCCCTTAGCAGGCGCCTCTCACCGCTGATCTTAAGGAAATCGCCCTGTACATTGATATCGATATCTTTTTCACGGACGTCAGGCAGATCGGCCTTCAACACAAACATTTCCGGAGTTTCGTAAATATCGACAACAGGCACCCAGCCAACCAGCGAGTTGCCATGCAATGTTTCGTCCACGCTTTCGAAGATCTTGCCGATCCTCTCCCTCAACGCAAATATGTCTTCTAACGGGTCTCTCTTATCCATTCAGAAATCCAGTCGCAAAATAAACAGAATTTTATAAATTAATATGCGGGCTTATGTCAAGCGCGACCATTGTTGTCACGCTTTCTAGTGCTTACACCGCTTTAACCGGACAATTATAATCCCTTTTAATCGATTCCGGCAAATGCATCTGATTTCAGCGGGCGAGCAAGGATGTAACGAAGATGAGAATCCATCAGGGCGGTTATCTCTGATATCAGAGATTCAGGGGCCTTTACCCTGTCGATTGTTTCAAAGCGCCACTGAGCTAAACTCTCATAGAACTTCAGAGAGCTTCCGGATACTGAAACAGCGCCTGTACAATCTTTTCTGCATGATGGACACATCAAAGTCCCTTGTGACGCGAAAAACCGATTGGCACCGTTCTTCGCCGGCTTAGCCCCGCACTGACCACAGACATCAAGTTTAGGCAGGTATCCGGCGAGCTGAAGAAAGCGTATTTTGCAGAAAAGAAAATGCAAATCGTTACGGGTACCCGGCTGAAGCTTCAACAGCATATTAAGCAGCAGCATGAACATGTCAACATTAAGCTCTTTTTCAGGAAGAAAGTTAATCATGAGCTCAAGTATCTCTGCCAGACGAATAAAGCAGGCATAATCCTCCCTAATAGCCTGAAAGGGGGTTATTATGTCCGATTGAGTTAGTCTCGGCAATCCGGCATCCTCTTTGCCGATGAACGATATTCTTGAATATGTCAGCGGCTCTAGGCTGCTACCGAACCTGCTCTTGATCTTGCGGGGACTTTTGGCAAAAACCTTGATCAGGCCGCAATCGCGGGTAAGATATGTGACTATAAGATCGGCTTCACCGTATACCGCGCTCTTTAAGACAATCCCTTCGGTACGGGTCAGCAAGGCTACATGATGTTCCCGAAATCCTCGGGCTTCAGGTTCTTGAGCCACTCCTCAAGTTCATCGGCCTTTCTGACCTCAAGAACATCTTCCTCAACAAATATAGGCACTTGCACCCGTAGAGCAACGGCTACAGCATCAGATGGTCTGGAATCAACCGTGACCTCTTTGCCGCCGTCAGTTACATGGATAAGAGCATAATATGTATTTTCAATTATCTCTGTTATTACAACACGAGTCGCCCTTACATCCAATGCATCAAACAGGTTTTTTACAAGATCATGCGTGAGAGGCCTGGGCGTTATCACTTTGCCGAGAGCAAGGGCTATGGAATCGGCTTCAGGTTTGCCTATCCAGATCGGCAATGTTCCGTTGCCGTCGACTTGTTGAAGAAGCAGGATATACATTCCACTCCTCGGGTCAAAAAGAAGCCCCTCAACTTTCATTTGTATCAGCATTATCTAAATCCCAGTTCCCTTAATGTTCTATCATCGCTGCGCCAGTCTTTCCTGACCTTAACCCACAACTCTAAATATACTTTCGTCCCTAACAGGCTCTCAATATCAAGCCTAGAGTGACTGCCGATGGACTTCAGGCGAGATCCTTGCCGTCCTATTATAATACCCTTCTGCCCGTCTCTTTCAATATAAATATTTGCCCTGATAAAGACAACTCCGTCTTCCCTTTCGCTCCATTCCTCAACCTCCACCGCGGTGGAATACGGCACTTCTTCTTTCGTTGCCTCGATTATTTTCTCCCTTATAATCTCCGCCACCATAAAACGCGCAACTTGGTCGGTAACAATGTCATCCGGATAAAGCATTGGCCCTTCCGGCATATACTTTTCTATCGTTCTTAGCAGCGGATCAAGGCCATCTGTCTTCAGTGCGGATATGGGAAATATCTCAACAAAGGGATAAAGCCCTCTGTAAGTGTCGATGACCGGAAGGAGTTCATGTTTTCTTACAGTATCCACCTTATTGATAATGAGAAAAATCGGCTTTCCGACCTGTTTGATCTTTTCAAGGATAAAGATATCTCCTTTGCCCGGCAACTCGGGTGCAACCATAAAGAGAGTGATATCGACCTCTTCGAGGGATTCATAGGCCAAGCGGTTCATCTCTTCGCCCAGTCTTTGTTGGGGTTTATGAATCCCTGGAGTATCCATGAAGACTATCTGTGCTCCAGGCATAGTCTTGATCCCGGTAATCCTGTTTCTGGTGGTCTGAGGCTTCGGAGTCACAATGGCGATCTTTTCCCCGACTAACGCATTAAGCAGGGTTGACTTGCCTACATTGGGCCTGCCGACTATGGACACATGACCACTACGAAAGACTCCCATCCGATTACTTCAGGCTAGAAACAGCATCTCTTATGCGGACAAGAGCCTTCTCTATGTTAGCCATAGACGTAGCATAAGAAATCCTGATGTAGTTGTCATCGCCAAACGCCTCGCCGTGCACAAGTGCTACCTTTGCCTCTTCCAGCAGATAAAGGGCAAAGTCCAGCGAAGAATTGATCTGCCTCTGTCCGGCTTTCCGGCCGTAAAGCGCAGAAACATTCGGGAATACATAAAAAGCCCCCGTAGGCGGCAGACAAGTAATACCCTCTATGCTGTTAAGACCATCGACCAGATAGCGGCGCCTCTTGTCAAACTCGTCGCGCATCATAGCCGTAAAATCCTGCGGGCCTGTAAGTGCTGCAACTGCAGCCATCTGTGCTATCGAATTCGGGTTAGACGTAGACTGACTCTGGATGTTGGTCATCGCCTTGATGACATCCTTGGGACCTGCAGCATAGCCGATACGCCAGCCTGTCATAGCATGAGATTTCGATAGGGCATTGACCGTAATCGTTCTACCCTTCATACCCTTGTGCAGAGAGGCGATGCTCACGTGCTGATGGCCATCGTATATCAGCTTCTCATAGACTTCATCGGAAATAACATAAATATCATCACGCATGGCAATGTCCGCTATTGATTCCATGGTCTTCCTGTCATAAACAAAGCCGGTAGGATTAGACGGCGAATTAAGTATTAAAGCTTTAGTCTTGCGCGTCATCTTTGCTTTTAACACATCCGGCTTCAGCATGAAACGATCCGATTCCTCAGTAGGGACAAAAACAGGTACCGCATCATTCAGCAGCACCTGATCAGGATATGAAACCCAGTAAGGCGACGGAATCAACACCTCACTTCCCGGCCCGTACAAAGCCTGTGCTATGTTATAAAGCGAATGCTTGGCGCCACACGAGACTATGATTTCATCTCTTTCGTATTCAAGGCCATTTTCATTTCTAAGCTTTTCAATAATGGCATCCTTAAGTGAATCTATGCCCCCAACCGCAGTATATTTTGTAAATCCATCCTTTATCGCTTTGATTGCTGCTTCTTTAATATATTCCGGAGTGTCGAAATCAGGCTCTCCGACACCAAAGTTCACTATATCGATTCCCTCTGCCTTCATGGCCTTAGCTTTAGTATCCATGGCCAGAGTCGCTGACGGCTTTATCTTGCTAACACGGTCCGAAATCATGGAATTCCCCCTAGTTGAAACATGCCCGTATATTCTGAGCAATTTTTATTATACCTGATTTGTCAGTCTGTCTTCTGACTCTAAAAAGCTCCCGATCCAGGGTTAATCGTTCTGACGAATTTCGGATTCGAAGATAAGAGCCTTTGAGGAAACTACAGCATCCGTGAGCTTTCTTCTGCCGCTCATGAGGAGCCGGTGTACAGTTCCGCGAGAAACCCCCATACGCTTTCCGGCTTCCTCCTGTGTAAGGTCCTCGAGGTCGCAAAGCCTCAGGGCCTCAATTTCATCCCTGTAAAGGGTTATGTGCTGCAGCTGCCCCATGGGGATGCCGGACGGTTTGAAGATATGCCCCTTCAGTTTTCCGAAGGGGCACTCGCACATCCTTGGCTTTTTATGGCGAGGCGACATGCCTCTATTTTACCTGAAAAGAGCTGGAGTAGGTATCGCTTTAAAGCCTTTGATACATCCCTCCCATCCTAGTGTTAGAAATATTGTGCAACTGTAATATCAATCGATGAATAATGAACGCTAGTGAGCGCAGCCGTCCCCGCTGTGGCCGCCGCAACACTGCTGAAGCGTGAGTACCGGCAGCGAATTTCTCTCAAAGAGTGCTATATTCTCAGAGACAGTGGGTGCCATAGCCCTATATACTGATATCCCGAGTTGATTAAGCTTGTTAAGCGCTCCGGCCCCTATTCCACCGACTACTATCGCATCGACCTTCGCACCGCTTAAGGCTTTCATAGGATTGCAGGCACCGTGCACGTGATGCACGTCCCGGTTATTGATCACTCCGACCTCTTTTGTGTCCGTATCAATTACTACAAATGACGGCGCAGATCCGAAATGATTGAATACTGCGCTATCAACGCCCTCGGGGTTTTGTGTTGGAAAACATATCTTCATATAGATTACCCTCCATTTATTTTGTGCATATGCACATTTTATCGGGCGGCTGATTCCGTTGTCAAGTATATCTTTTTGCAACCGGGTTTGAAATGTACATCTTTGCCTTTATCATAAAACAAGCTTCCTATGAAGGGGGGAATGAATGAGCAAGATAGATAGAAGACTCAGGACCGAATCACTGGCACTCCACGGCGAACGGGAGACCGACACTGCAACCGGGTCGCGCGCCGTCCCGATTTACCATCGGTGGCCATAGCTCTTCCATCTATGACATTATTGCTGACATTAATCAGGCTCTCAGCAAGGCTTCATAACTGATTAACTCTAATTAAACCACAGGAGAATATAATGAGAACCTTCAAGGATATAACTGAAACCATAGGTGGCACCCCATTGGTTAAGATAAACAAGCTTGCATCGGGATTGCATGGAACTGTTTTTGCAAAACTGGAGTCGTTCAATCCGTTATCCAGCGTTAAGGACCGCATTGGTATTGCCATGATTGAAGCCGCAGAAAAAGAAGGCCTTGTCGATAAGGATACGGTAATCGTCGAACCGACGAGCGGAAACACGGGGATAGCATTCGCCTTCGTCTGCGCGGCAAAGGGCTACAGACTTGTCCTCACCATGCCCGAGACGATGAGTCTAGAACGGCGGCAGCTGCTGAGGATTCTTGGTGCCGAGGTCGTGCTTACAGACGGAACCAAGGGGATGCGCGGCGCTATCGAAAAGGCAGAAGAGCTGTTGAAGAAGCATCCGAAGAGTTACATGCCGCAGCAGTTCAAAAACCCGGCCAATCCGGAGATCCATCGCAGAACCACTGCCGAAGAGATATGGAAGGATACGGACGGGATCGTTAACTGCTTCGTCGCCGGGGTGGGTACAGGAGGCACGATAACCGGGGTCGGAGAGGTTTTAAAAAAACGAAAACCGTCGGTGAAGATAATCGCGGTGGAGCCTGCCGACTCGCCCGTTCTCTCCGGCGGAACTCCAGGCCCTCATAAGATACAGGGCATCGGCGCAGGATTCGTCCCCGCGGTGCTGAACACTGCCGTCTATGACGAGATCATAAAGGTGACGAATGAGGCCGCCGGCGAGATGGCCCGCAGGCTTGCTCGCGAGGAGGGCATCTTTGCCGGCATTTCGAGCGGGGCTGCAATGTGGGCTGCAATCGAGATCGCAAAGCGCGAAGAGTACAAGGACAAGCTAATCGTAGTTGTGCTGCCCGACACCGGCGAGCGCTACCTGTCAACGTGGCTGTATCAGGAGTTCCTGGGTTGAAGATAAACGTGAGAATAGATCTCTTCTACGATTATTACCGAATCTTCCGGCCCTGAATGCAATCTTCGTTATTTCATAATAGGTGGGATTCCTGCGTCTATCTGATGATCAATTGTTTATCAGCAAGTTTCCCATTTGGATTGCAGACAGCACATGGCTTGCGCACTATTGCATGCCCGCCCTTGCACTTGGTGCAAGGCCTGTAACCGATGAAAGATGTACCGTTGCAGTACTCGCATTTTTCCTGGCTATCATACCAGAAGGTCCCCTTGCATATCCGGCATTTTTCAGGCATTGTCGCTCCTCTAAGTACCATGGCTTTACTGCTATTGTTTATATAATTAAAGTATACCGTAAGTACGGATAATTTACGCGTTTTCTAAAAAAAATATCCTGATATAGAAGATAAACCACTGTATCCCGTTTAGAGAGTCACCGTCGCAATCTTCAATATAGAGCATGATGATCGCTTTGAGATAATCTGTATAATAGATTGTTAAAGATAGAGGATTTGACAGATGAAGGCAATGATCATTAACAAAATATGCAACCTGAATGAAGACAAGGCGCCACTGCAGCTTGCGGAAATGCCGGCGCCTGTGCCGGGCAATCTGGATGTCTTGGTAAAAGTCTCTGCATGTGGAGTTTGTCATACTGAGCTTGATGAGATAGAGGGCAGGACGCCCCCGTCAAGATTGCCTATAGTCCCCGGTCATCAGGTTGTAGGAACAATATCAGACAAGGGCAAAGATGTCAGTCTGTTTAGCATAGGCGACAGAGTCGGGATTGCGTGGATCAACTCTTCTTGCGGAAAATGTCGTTTCTGCCTCGATAACAATGAAAACCTGTGCCCGGCTTTCTCTGCAACCGGCAGGGATGCAAACGGCGGCTATGCGGAATACATGATCGTGCAGGAGGATTTCGCCTACGCGATCCCCGAAATATTTTCGGATGCAGAAGCTGCACCACTCCTATGCGCAGGCGCTGTAGGTTATCGCTCGCTGCGGCTTTCCGCTTTAATAAACGGTGATAATCTTGGCCTGACCGGATTTGGCGCTTCCGCTCATCTGGTACTGGCAGTTGTTAGGCATTCGTTTCCCGATTCAAGGATATTTGTTTTTTCACGAACAGAGGCCGAACGGAAATTCGCGCTTGAACTGGGAGCTTCCTGGGCAGGTGATTTCGGCGACGCACCTCCTGATAAACTTCACTGTGCCATTGACACAACCCCTGTTTGGAAGCCAGTTGTCGATACTTTAGCGCATTTGTGGCCTGGAGGTCGGCTGGTAATCAATGCAATAAGGAAGGAATCGATCGATAAAGAATATCTGCTCAAACTCAATTATGCCGATCACCTCTGGATGGAAAAAGAGATAAAGAGCGTTGCGAATGTGACGAGAAAAGACGTGGATGAATTTCTTAAGATAGCAGCGGAAATTCCAATCAGACCCGAAATCCAGCAATACGATCTTGCCGATGCAAATAAGGCGCTGCTTGAGCTGAAACAGAGAAAAATACGCGGGGCGAAGGTTCTGAGGGTGGGATAGTCGGTAGATTCTAAGCGCCCTTGAGACCCATTAGACTACTGTGGGATTTGCCCATTTACCCACATATAAAGTATAATTAAATCCAGGAGGTGCGACAATGCTTGTTAGCGCAGATTCCAGGAGACGCATTACCATACCGGCAGATTTGGGTATCAACCCCGGCGATGCCATCGACATTGAAGTGCTTGAAGATGGGCGCATAATGCTTGTGCCCGTTGCCACCATCCCGAAACATCAGCTTTGGGCATGGACAAAAGAAAACCGTGCTGTTGTTGAGAAGTCGCTCAGCGATACACGACCATCCGTTGTTGTCAAAACAGGCAAAGAGGCCGATGCCGTGGCTAAACGGTGGACAAGTGAGGGTTGAGATTCGCCCTGTCTTTGATGAGACCGTCATGGCCTCTGAACGGCCGGTCCGAATAGCCGCTGCCAAAACGCTGAAGCTTCTTCAATCTCTTAACGATGCGACCGAACTGTTCAGTCATACAGGCCTCCGCTTCGAAGAGCTGCATGGCTTTATAGAACCAACCACCGGCGAACAACTGTACTCCCTCCGCATCACCCAAAGCGTAAGGGCTATCGCCTGCCTGCTGAGTGGGCCGACAATAGTGCTTGTCAGCCTTCACACAGATCACGACAAGGCATACAAGAAGCGATAAGTCCTGAGCCTTACCGGACGCATCCGGATCGTATCGGAAGCAGTTTCAATCCACGCGCCCGCATGGGTCGCGACAGCTAAGCTACAACTCCTTACATATGCTACAAAATTTAACTGCAATCCGCGAAGCTAATCTTTCAGCTCTTGCAAAGCTCCAATTTGTCAAAGATCAATAAACTCACGCCTTTGCTATCACTGCGTAAAATGTGGTCTGCGAACCTTCCAGTAAATACTCGTGTGCTTTGGGTTCGCACAGACCTAAACAAGCAATGGCCCTTCCTGATCAAATGGCTCCTTTGCCCCTACATGTTCCACTTTATGCTTCCAGTTCGACCCGAGATAATAGAACCGCAGGCTGTCCTTTTCCTGATCTATTTCGCCGATCAGTCTGACTTTCAGCGCGGCCCACTGCGCCGGATCGACAATGCACTCGAAAACCGAATACTGCACCCTCTGCCCGAAATCCTGACATGCGCGCGCCACTCTGCGCAGACGGCGTTGACCATTGCCCTCACTAGTTGCAACATCATAGCTGATTATCACAAACATGGCCTGCTCACTTCCAGATGAACGGCGGATAACAATCAAGATCGCCGCGTAGATGTCGAGCCATGAGCATTGCCTGAATGTGAGGCAACAAACCGATCGTTACCTTTTCGTCGATGAAAGGATGCAATATTTCCTCCTGCTTGCGTTTCCGATAGGCGACGAGCACCGCCTTCCTCGTGTCGTCATCCATCCATACGGTGCCTGATTCTTTTTCCTTGAAACACTTGCCCTGCACCTGGCAAAGATTGATCAAGGAAAGCGCGAGCCGGTCCGCCAGGAATGGCCTGAATTCCTCCATCATATCGAGCGCGAGGCCATATCGCCCCGGACGATCCCTGTGCAGAAAGCCGACTGCCGGATCGAGCCCCACTGCTTCCAGTGCAGACCTAACATCATGCATAAGAAGCGTATAGAGAAACGAGAGCAGGCAGTTTACATTGTCCAGAGGAGGCCTTCGGCTCCGTTCGTCGAAAGTAAAATCCTCTTTCTGGGAGGTTATCAGATGGTCGAAGACACTGAAGTAAGAATTTGCGGCATCGCCCTCAAGACCTCTCACAATATCAAGTTCACAGTCACACTGCAATCTTCGAATTGAATGTGAGAGACTTTGAGATGCCTGCGATACCTCATCTGTATTGATCTTGTCCGAATGGTCTCTCAGTGATCTCTGAAGCACTGTCCGGCAGTTAGCTATTTTCCCGATTACCACTGCTCGCGCTATCTTTGAACATGCTTGAAGATTGTCGGCCAGGCGATACTGTTCACGCCTGAGAAGGACGTTGCCTGATACGGGACCCTGCACCTTGGCAAGGAAACGACCATTTTCGGTAAGGAAGCTGATGGCTACCCCATTTTCTGCGCAGAAACCCATCAGGAAAGGACTGCATGACACCTGGCCAAAAAGACAATACTACCAAGAGTATGTATGGGTACGCGAAGAACTATTTCGTGCTCAATCTTTACGGCGATGGTCTCGCCCTCCTTGGAGAGATATGCACCCTGGGTTGTTACGAAAAGGGTATTGAGATGTTTTTTCATTCTTCCCTCAATAACGTATGCAAATATTTGCTCGCCGACTTCGATTTACCGCAGGTCTTCGGCATGCATAATTCGAGCAGCGAACATTGATCGCATTTCTTCGAGTATTCCGGCTTCGGCGTTAGGCCGGAAGCAATGAGTTCATGAACCTTCTGCGCGACATCTTCAGTTTCTGCGTGCAATTTCGCGTCGAATGTAACATCCTCCCTGCGTCGCGTCTGCCCGTAAAAAAGAGCTCCTTCTTTAATCTCGACACTGAGCATTTCTTCAAGACAAATGGCCTGTGCACATAGCTGCACACGGTCGCAATCACTAGCCTTTGGTTTGCCGCGCTTGTATTCCACTGGAAAAGGCATCCACATTCCGTCATCCATCCGATGGAATTCGACAACATCTGCCTTTCCGATCAATCCAAGCCTCAGCTACCGGAGCGGCACGCCGTATTCTATGCGCACATTTCCGCGAGACTCATACTTTGCCGTGTCGGCCTTGTCGTGCATAATACGACCTTCGGCGGTGAAGATGTTTTCACTCCATGCTTGTTCGATGTGAACAAGGGCGCAACGGCGCGGGCAGTACACGTAATGGGTTAACGCTGACAGCATTATTGTTTCACCGTCGTCCATATGGTCCCCCTAAACGCAGCAGTAATCGTCAAAGTTAGCCAATTTGATCACACCGGCCATATAGCCGATAAAACCATCATAATCGTAAGTCCACTTGCAAAGGCCGGGCCTGCCGAGTATCTCCGGTAATCGTAGTTCATTAAGGCGATAGCCATATATTTGCACAGAGGATTTCTGTATTTTCCTCCAATCAACAGATCGCCCACGTTCGATTTCATTAACTATAGCCATATCAACAACAACAGTTCGGGTGTCAGAAGCAATAACACGAAAATCTTTTTCAACTTGAGGAAACCGTAGCCTTTCATCATATTTCAGTAATGCCTGAGAAAAAGTACCGCCCAATCTTACTTCGCGTTTGAGAGCGTCAGTGCAAAGAGCTGGGGAGATAACTTGTTTGCTATTCAGCAAGTCCATCAGGACATTAGCAGAATCTTGGAGAGACGGAATTGTCTTGAGCAGCCCGCCATCCTTGAGCACAATTGTCCAAACAATTGCCGACTGCATCTGTCCATGCCTGTTTACGCGACCAGCTATTTGCAACAATGAAACCAGAGATGCGGCTTCCCTTACTCCCGTCCGAAAAGACAAGTCAACTCCGGCTTCGACACATGATGTGGCAACAAGAGCCCAGTCAAGTTCGTCGTCTTCTTCGAGTCGCATCTTTATTCGGATAAGCGTTTCTTCACGATCTCTCGGTGACAAGGCAGTGGAAATATGCTCGACAGAATTGCTTCCGTATTTTTTCCTATATTCCTGCGCGATCACCGCCGCACTTCGCACGGTATTCAAAATCACGAGTCTTGGCCCCGGCAATGAATGCATCCATTGAAACTTCCATTTGAATCGGATAATTATTCATTCACCCTCCTTCCTGGTTCTGTCTTTATACTGATTTCAACCCCCTGGTATAAAAAACAGCCGTCACCCTTCTCGCTCCCTCCCAAACCCTATCTTCCTTTTCTTAGGTTCAGGCTGAGACATCATCTGTCTAATGGCGTTAAAGATCAATTTGATCTCATCATCATGCTTTTCCATCTTTCGTTCAAGTCTCTCCAATTGCAGTTTGAGTTCTTTATGTGTCAGAAAGATTTCGCGCAATTTCGCAAATGTCCTCATTATCTCGATGTTTACTTCGATTGCCCTTTCGCTGTTAAGAACGCTGGACAGCATAGCTACTCCGTTTTCCGTAAATGCATATGGCAAGTATTTAATGTTTTGCCCTCGCTTCAAGGTCACAAGTTGTGACCTTGAAAGTTCGTCAGCCTCTACTCGATCCAACTGAAACATGAAATCTTCAGGGAAACGACCAATATTTCGCTTAACAGCTTGGTTCAGTGCTTTAGTCTCCACTCCATAGAGCAGCGCGAGGTCGCGATAAAACATCACTTTTTTACCTCTGATAAGCAGAATCTTGCTTTCAATAATTTCGGCAGGCACAACTGAACCCATTGTATCCTCCTAGTTCGCAAGCATTACGCATTGAGACAATCATAGCACTTTGCACGTGTGCTGCCTAGTGGGAAAATAGAAATGAAATGTAATTATAGAATGAAGCCGGTTTCTGTTGAAGGTGGATTTATAAAACTGGGTATTCCCGGCTGTACTATACTGCTGCGGGCAATTTGATAGTCGTCTCTTCCCCGCTGCTCGAAATCTCCGCTCCTATTTCAGAAGCCAGCTGCCTTATCTCTTCATCGCTGCATACCGGCGCGGGTGCTTCTTTTACAGGTTCGCCCTTTGACAGCAGCGTTATGCATGCGCAGCCGCCGGACAGCGACGTGCTAACACATATTTTGCTGTTTCTGTCAAAACAAGACATCTTTGCATCTATCAGACTAAATAGCAAATAGTGTAAAAGAATTGGATCGACAGAGGTTGGCGGAATTCCTCCACGCAGGTTTTTCTCTAATGCTATTCGTTTCCTGTATGCCAAACGTGCCATAAGAGCCAGCAGCTCTTCAGCAATTTCATTAACGCTTGTTTGTATTCGTCCACAGTCCATGCGATGAGCAAAACGGTGTAGATAATCCGTAATATCGGCAGCCCTTGCTATCTGGTCTTCCACCGATCCTATGTAACCAAGAAACTGCTTGGAATCGATCGATTTGGACTTGCTAACCTGCAGCACGTCTTTCATCAGGCCGTTAGTCTCTTTTATGATGGCCAGGTAGTTTCTGACCTCATGCGCATAACTTGAAAGTATTTTATCCAGGAACGCAAGCCGTAGCTCTTTCATTTCTGCTTCTTTTTGAGCGCCGCGTCGATTTTCATGGTTAGGCCTTCTATCTCCACAGGCTTCATGATGTAATCAAATGCGCCTCCCGACTGGCATTCGGCGTTGCATTGATCAGAGCCATGTCCAGTCAAAAGTATTACCTCAATGCCGGGATTTAAATTCTTAATGTCTTTCAATATGTCCACACCACTAGCCCCAGGCATCTTCAGGTCCAGGATCACTATATCAGGAACATTGTTATTAATCTGCTCAAGCACTGCATCAGCTGCGTAAACAGTGCTTGTTTCGTAACCCCTAATATTCAGTCGTTCTGCCAGAGTCGATGCAAATTCGACTTCGTCATCGACCAGCAGTATCTTAGCCTTCGCCATGAATACCTCCTTATCGCCCCGCTGCCTTTATCGGCAAATCGACGTAAAAGATTGTGCCCTTGCCTTCTTCGCTCTCGACCGATATATCGCCACCAAGTCTTTGTACTATGCCGTATGATATCGAGAGTCCCAGACCTGTCCCTTTACCCTTATCTTTTGTTGTATAAAATGGCTCGAATATGCTTTTTATTGCGTCTTTAGGAATTCCACGCCCATTGTCCTTAATCGATATCCTGACCATATTCCTAGTCTTCACATCTGAAGATATGATAATCTTCCCACCATCCTTTACAGCATCGATTGCATTGTTGACGATATTTAGAAAGACTTGCTGCAGTTGCCCTTTGTCGGACACGATCCTGGGCAGGTCTTCTTTCAGTTTTGTCTCAAGTCCGATATTTCTGTATAACACTTCTTTATCCAGAAATTCGATAACTTCCTTTATGGTATCGTTCAGATCGATCTCCTCATGCTGTATGTCCATTCTCCGCGCAAAGCCCAGAAGCCTGTGCGTGATAGTGCGGCAGCGATGCACGCTGTCTGAGATAGCCTTGATCAGAGAGATGAATTTATCCCTGTCAACCGGCATATCCGACATCAGCATCAGATCCTTCATTAGCCCGGCTTTTTCGTTAATGATCGCAAGTGGATTATTTATCTCATGCGCCACCCCAGCCGCTAAACGACCTATTGAAGCCAGCCTTCCCGTGTGATGGGTCTGAACTATCGCCTCCTCGCGCTCAAGCTCAGCCTCCCTTATCCAATTTACAACCTTAATGGTAATTTTTATGTATGAAAAAATACCCAGTGAAATCAGAATGATTATGAGATAAATGGCTGCTATATCCCCGGCAAGAAGATTGATAAGGCTGGTTTGCGCTGTAGGCGCAACCATAACCCCAATTGTCCAGTCCGAATTTCTAATACCTGCAAACCCAAATATAAATGTAGTGCCGGCCCGGCGAATTTCGGTTAAAGTAACAGCTTCCTTTTGTCGGGGAACTTCAAAGTTGACCGGCTCAAGCACATTGCCGTGATATCTGGATTGAGTCTGCAATATACCGATCCGGTTTATAATGAATGCATCATCCTTGCTCTTCAGATTCACAGTCGATATATAACGGTTCAATGTTGCCATATCAATAGTAGCTCTAAGTATGCAGAAGGTGTCTCTATCGGGCAGCTCTTTTTTAACCGCGATTACAAAATGCGGGAACTTCCTGTACCCCATAAATACATCGCTGACATAAACTCCTCTGACAGCAACCGCATTGAACCAGTCCTGATTGGAATAGTTCTTGCCCTTCAGGTCATAAGGGCCGGAATATGTCACCTGCACGCCATTTGAATCGATGACCCCGAGATCTACCAGTTCCCCGAATTCGCGCTTGAATTTAATAAAGACATCATTTAGATATTTCCCGTCGGACAGCTGTCCAAAAGAATTCGAGGATGCGAGAAATCTAAGCGCAGAAATACGCTCTTCGATGAAGAAATCAATTGATTGCCTTGTGTTCTCAATGTTCCCTTTCAGCTGATTGTTAAAGTCCTCTCTGAGAGCACCTTGCAGCCATATGGTGCCAAATATGATTATAGTAATAATAGGCACTGCTGCCAGCGCTGCAATGAGAAAAAAGAGCCTGATCTTCAGGCTCTTATAGCGGTCACCGGAAAGATCTCCTTCTGCCTTCTCATCAGTGCCGGCCGGCGAAGGGTCCTTACTGAGGAATGCCGATTTTCGTTTCAGCCAGTTAAACAAATTTGCCGACTCCTCCCAATATACTTTGCGTTAACACGTAAAATATCAGATTCCTCGTCAGAAGCAGATTGTGAGCAATTATACCATACTTAAATCCATATGTTTCGGGTATGATAATGTCGATGACAATCAAAAGGAAATTGGCTCTTATATTCGCATTCTATGTCGCCCTGTCAGCTATCATGGGGTATCTCATATTTACGGAATTGACGGCTCTTCACGATAGCCTGAAAGTATCAGACCCACAAGGTTCAGCAGATAACAGTTCGCTTAATATCACGGCAAGCGCATCCATAAGCCATGCGAAAAACCTGCTTTTTGCAGGCGCGGCAATAATACTCGTTTCAGGTGCATTGGTGAGTGTTTTCCTGGCGCGAAGCCTGGTTTTGCCGATTCGAAGGCTGCAGGATGCAGCAAGACGAATGGCCATGGGTGATCTCTCTGCAGAGATAGAAATATCCGGAGATAGTGAAATAGCATCTCTATGCAAGAGCTTTAACAGCATGCAGATCATTCTTAGAAACGTGCTTGACTCGCTTGATGGCAGCCTCAAAGAACTGAAGGAGAAGCAATCCCAGCTCGTGAAAACTGAGAAGCTTGCTGCAATTGGAGTTTTCGCTTCCGGAGTTGCGCACGAGATAAACAATCCGCTGACATCTGTTCTAACCTTCTCTAATCTCCTTCTCGAAAAGATGCCGGAAGAAGATCCCCGCTGCGAAATGCTTAGAATCATGTCCCGCGAAGCAATGCGCGCTCGTGGGATAGTAAAGCAATTGTTGTCGTTTTCGAGGGACGCGGCCATAAATCCGGTAAACTTCGATATCAACGAGACTATCAGGGAATCCATAAAAACCTTATCACTGCAAGAGGCTCTGCAGGGTATTTCCATAGAGCTGAATCTTGCTGACGATCTGCCGGCAATCTATGCTGATCAAATACAGATAGAAGAAGTCCTGTGGAACATCATGGCCAACGCTGCCGATGCTATTACATCTCCAGGCGTCATTGCCATTTCAACGTGCAGGAATGAAACCGAGATTATAATAACCATAGCTGACACCGGCGCAGGTGTACCGGAAGAATATCTCGACAAAATCTTTGATCCTTTCTTCTCTACCAAAGGAACTGCAGGTACAGGCCTCGGCCTGGCAGTGAGTTATGATATTATAAAGAAACATGGGGGGAACATAGATGTTTTCAGCACAGTCAATGAAGGGACCACATTCACTATAAGGCTTACAGCCAATGAACGGGACCAGGGCATTAGTAGTTGACGATGAAATCAGCATCTGCCAGGCATTAAAGGCTATACTCGAGGCTGAGGGGATATCAGTCAAAACCACGCTCAGCAGTCTTGAAGCCTTTGAACTCATAATGAGAGAAAAGTTCGATCTCATTATATCCGACCTCAAAATGCCGAATATGAACGGCATCGAACTCTTCGAAAAGACCAGGAGCATCTGTCCAAATTGCATCTTCATAATAATTACTGCTTACGGCACTATCAAATCTGCAGTAGGCGCGGTCAAGAAAGGCATATACGATTATATTCCGAAGCCTTTCACTCCGGACGAAGTCAGAACGCCGGTCAGGAAAGCCCTCGAAAAACTGACTATAGCAAGGGAATCCGAGGCGATGACAATTCAGCATACAAAAAGATATTCATTCCAAAGCATGATCGGCAACAGCCCGGAGATCCACGAGCTCTTCAGGGTAATGCGGCATGCAGCATCAAGCGACAGCAACGTCTTGCTGACCGGAGAGAGCGGCAGTGGAAAGGAGCTTGTAGCTCGGGCTATACACAGCAATAGCGTAAGGGCAAGAAAAAGGTTCATCACCGTCAACTGCGGGGCAATACCTGAAGGGCTGCTGGAGTCGGAGTTGTTCGGATATGTCAGGGGAGCCTTCAGCGGTGCAGCAACAGACAAGAAGGGCCTTATCGAAGAAGCTGATAAAGGGACCCTCTTTCTTGATGAAATTGGTGAAATGACGCCGAGTCTGCAAGTCAAATTACTTCGCGTGCTTCAGGACGGAGAGTTCTTCAGGCTTGGAGATACTATATCTCGCAGAGTGAACATGCGGATTATCGCTGCGACAAATAAAGACCTGATGAAAGCAATCTTTGATAAGCAGTTCCGCGAAGATCTGTACTATCGCCTGAATGTTATCCCTATTGAACTTCCGCCTCTCAGAAAAAGAAAAGGCGACATCCCGCTGCTGGTCAATCACTTTCTGCAAAAACACGCCGCAAAAGGACAAGGAAAGATTATCAGCGGCTTTTCCAAGGAAGCTTTGCAGATATTGATCAACTATGATTTCCCCGGCAATATACGAGAACTGGAAAATGCGGTCGAATATGCAATAGCCTTCAGCCGAAGCGACCTTATCGAAAAAGAAGACTTGCCTGACTACATTTTAAATGGCAGAAAAGCTGTAAAAGAGACGCGCGCACCATTTTCCGTTCCGCTCAGGGAAGCTAAGTTCCAGTTCGAAAAAGAGATAATAATTGGTGCATTGTTGGAGTCTCGTGGAAATGTCTCTGAGGCTGCCCGCCACCTAAATATTCACAGACAGAACCTGCAGCAAAAAATTAGAATACTCGGTATAGATCCTGACAGTCTATTTAGCAGGAAATAGTTCTGATCAGGCCAGCGCCAACCGTTCTCATTCTTAACTCCAGCCCCTCCATGCATCATATTAATGCACCATATTTGCAGTAAATTTACTGCAAACTGAATCTATTATATTGTTTTATCAATATTTTTTTATGGCACGAAATCTGCTAAAAATAAATAGTTCGCAACTAATTGATTCATAATTAGTGTTCATCGGGAGGAGACGTGGATATGCCTGCATCAACAACATCTGCGGTCATTCTGGCGCCCATGGATGACAAAGAGATGACGGAAACCGTGTTCAGGCAGCTTGTAGGAGAGGCCCAGGCTACGTTGTCCAGGGTTCTTTTGCTGGGTATCATTCCGATTCATCTTTACAGTTCATCCGAAGAAATTGAGCTCGAATTGGTTAAGAAAGCCACACTCAAAGCTGTCGACCTGGCTGTCTCAAGACTGCAAGGACTGGGGATACAGGCCGAGGGCGCTATAAGAATGGGCTATCCGGATGAAGAGATTATGAAGGCTGCAGAGGAGAGGCATGTATCGATGATAGTAATCTCTTGCTCCTCCGACCAGTATTCAGAATTGACTAAGGCTGCAAGCATAATATTGGACGAAATAAAGCAGGTCAAAATTCCAGTATTATATGTGCCTGCATAATTTATTTACAGTTATTTAAATCTTAAAAGGAGGTTGTATCGTAATCATGGAAAACGATGTTTCAACAATGCTAAAACGCAAATTCACAGGCTTCTTTTCGAGGGTCAGAAAATCACGGTCTGCTATGGTCTGTATTTGTGCGCTTTTCCTGACCGCTTTCGTGCTAATTTCAATGGCATTCATATCTCCTGAAGCAGTGCAGGCTGCTGAAGGCGGAGCAAAGTCAGCGTTGCCATGGTGGGCTTGGCCGCTTATTCTTTTTGCCGTTACGTTTTTTCTCGGTATCGTAGCTGTTCTTGGCGGCGTCGGCGGTGGCGTGCTTTTTGTTCCTATTGTAGGTGGATTCTTCCCATTTCATCTTGATTTTGTCAGAGGCGCCGGTCTTCTTGTAGCTCTTGCAGGCGCACTGGCAGCGGGTCCAGGCCTTCTCAAGAAGGGCCTTGCTGACCTTAGACTGGCCCTGCCAACAGCAGTAATCGCATCAGCCTGCGCAGTAGTCGGCGCTATGATCGGTCTGGCTCTACCAACCAATGTAGTACAGATCTCTCTTGGAGCGACAATCCTCGGTATAGTCCTGATAATGCTTCTGGCAAAAAAATCTGAGTATCCGGAAGTTAAGCAGGCTTGCGCACTGTCAACTGCTCTCAGAATCAATGGTATCTATCATGAAGCTTCATCTGGCCAGACTATCAATTGGCACGTCCACAGAACAGCCCAAGGTCTTGCTACATTTGTCGTCATAGGTGTTATGGCAGGCATGTTCGGTCTCGGCGCTGGCTGGGCCAATGTTCCAGTGCTAAATCTCATGATGGGTGCCCCCCTGAAGGTTTCGGTCGCCACGAGCAAGTTTCTGCTGTCAATCACAGATACTTCTGCCGCCTGGATCTATGTCAATAATGGCGCCGTTCTGCCGATGATAGTAGTTCCATCAATAATCGGCATCATGCTCGGCTCAATAGTGGGGGTAAGAATTCTTGCAAAAACAAAACCGGCTGCTGTCCGGTACATAGTAATTGTGATGCTGATCTTTGCAGGCGGCAGAGCGCTGCTCAAAGGTCTCGGAATATAAGATAATAAAGGAGCAATATAATGGCACAGAAAATGAAAGCTACAGAAGAACAGTTGGCTTATGCTCATTTACTAGACATTGGTATGAAGATAGGGCTGATAGCGTTGATCATAACCTTCGTTATTTATATGATAGGCATACTGCCTCCTCATGTGCCTGTGTCCGACCTGCCCAAGTATTGGGGGCTTTCGGTTCATTCATACCTTGAGCAAACAGGTATTCATCCTGGATGGGCCTGGCTCGGCATGCTGAATAAGGGAGACTTTCTGAACTTTACAGGAATAGCTTTCCTTGCAGCAGTAACACTATTATGCTATGTACGTATTATTCCCATACTCTTCAGGAACAAGGATACGGTTTACGGAATCATAGCTATCGCCGAAGTTATCGTGCTCGCTCTGGCGGCGTCCGGGCTGCTTAAATCCGGCGGACACTGATGAAAATACGCGGTTTTATAATGGAGTCCATGTCATAAAATGTATTATCATTTTTTGGCGAAATCAATTACTATAAGTATATATGCCTACTTATAAAGGAGGGTATTGTGAAAAGGAATAAAGATATAAAAGTATTACTGGTTGACGATGAAGAGGCTTTCGTTAATACGCTTGCTCAAAGATTAAAAATGAGGGACCTGAACGTACAAACGGTTTATGACGGTGATCAGGCTCTTACCAAAGTCCGCTCCGAAGAACCGGATGTAATGGTACTCGACCTCAAAATGCCGGGCCTGCACGGTATGGATGTTCTGCGAGAGATCAGAAAGGCGTATCCGAATATGCAGGTTATTATTCTGACCGGACATGGCACCGACAAAGATGAAGAAGACGCTCGCAGACTGGGAGGCTTCGACTTTTTGAGAAAGCCTGCCGACATCGAAACTCTCGTAGGTAAAATAAAGGAAGCATATGCAGAAAAGATTGAAAGAGCTATGACCGCCATAGCTTTTGCCGAAGAGGGCGATTTCGATACAGCCAGAAAGATCATAAAGGAACAGGAATAATTCCGGCACAAGAACTGTAATATTATGACTGATAATCTGAATGCAAGGGTGCTTCTGGTAGACGACGAAGCCAGGTTTGTAGAGATTCTAGCGGAGCGCCTGAGGATGCGCGGTGTATCTGTAGACACAACTACGAGTGGAGAGGCGGCATTGAAACTTGTCGGAGAGAAGAGCTTCGATGCTGTCCTCCTCGATCTCTCCATGCCCGGCATGGGAGGTACTGAAGTCTTGCGGGAAATGAAAAAGATTAAGCCTGCGCTTCAAGTCATCATACTCACGGGACAAGGTAGCATTCAGGCCACGGTCGAGGTAATGAAAGAAGGTGCTTTGGATTTCATGGAAAAACCGGTGGACATCAATAAATTAATAGAAAAGCTTAAAGAAGCCGTTCAAAAAAGCACTGAAAACATATAAGCCTAATCGCCTGTTGCCGCCCCAGCCAAGGCCTCGAATACATCGGACATTCTTATTATTCCTAAAAGCTTTTTCTTCCCTTCCAGAACTGGCAGCATCTCAAGATTATACCGCAGCATCATGAACGCGGCGTCAGTTATGCCATTATCCGGTGCTATAAAATGCATAACGCCAGACATAGTTTCGCTCACCGGCCTTTCTGCCTTAACACGGGCTTCGGTGAGAAACAGATTGCCCCATGTGGACATATCACCATCAGTTTGATTGGACGATTCGTCAGAACCAGTTGCAGACATATCGGACCCCAAGCCTCTTAGCAAATCATTCCGTCCCAGGGTGCCTATAAGATTATATTTTTCATCAAAAACGAGAATGACGACAGGCTCAGGATGCTCTCTGCCGGAAAATGCCATTTTCATTAGCTGTACTGCCTGACCGATAGTAAACCAGTATGGCACATGTGGATAATCAAAAATATTGACCATGAGTTCACTAACCTTCAATCCTGCCGTCATTAATATTCCTCCACGTTTCATGTATTCATCTACCGGTTCCACTTATTATCTTCGATAATATCTGTTACGTCAACCTCTTTTCAAATGTTATAATTTACAATGTTATTTCAGAGCCTTTTCAGAAAGAAGTCAGGTGAGCCGTCTCAAGCTGAATTGATCCGTGAAACATTTAAGGCAAAGTATACTGCCTTTAACCAACTTCTATCCCAAAATAATCAGGTTTTGGAGCTGATGGCAGATATGGAAGAGAAACGATCCGGAGAGTTTCTCTTCGACCGCCGATATATCGAAAAGATGACAGCCTCTATTGCAGAAGGCATCCATGATATTATTGACCGCCTGAACATGATATCGGGCGACAAGTATAAGCCTCTTTATGATCGGTATGCGTTTATAAATTCAGGTATAAACGAGCTTCTCGCTCGCAAGAGCGAAATTGCAGCAGGCAGTCTTATCGTTCCGTTCAATGAAGTAAACGGAGATATGATTGACCGTCTCGGTGGCAAGAACGCACATCTTGGTGAAATCAGGAATATGATACATTTACCGACACCGGATGGATTTGCCATAAGCACATACGCCTTCAAATTGTTTTTTGATCACAGTAATCTACAAGCGTGTATCTCTCAGAAGCTGGAAGGTTTATCCGTAGACGATCTGCCTGAGCTTAACAGGATAACATCTGAAATACAGGAAATGGTCTCGACTGCCGAAGTGCCGGATGAGCTGAAAAAAGCTGTATCTGAAGAGCTGGGTTCTCTTACTCAAGGTCAGTCAAACAGCTCTAATCCAAATCATCAGCCAATGTTTTCCGTCAGAAGCAGCGCATTGCAGGAGGACGGAGAGTTCAGCTTCGCCGGGCAATATTCTACCTTCCTGAATGTGCATCCCGACCAGGTGCTGCAGCGATACAAGGATGTCGTGGCAAGCCTCTTTACATCCAGAGCGCTTTTTTATTTCAAAACTAAAGGCCTTAGCGAGAGCGACATGGTCATGTCAGTGGGAGTATTGAGGATGATTGACGCAACAGCAGCAGGTGTAATCTACTCAAGAGATCCCAACAATGCACGTTCTGACAACATAGTGGTCAGTTCAGTGTTCGGACTTGGCAAATCGGTCGTAGACGGCACAGTAACCCCTGAAACCTACAGGGTTACACGGGATCTCGATATCGCTGCAAGAGATATGCACTCCCAGAAAAAAAAGATCATCTGCTCTGCCGCAGGATCTACAGAAGAGGTTGATATTCCTGAGATTCCAGGCCAACAAAGCATCAGCGACCCTGACATAAAAAAACTTGCTCAGTACGCGATTGCCATAGAGAAACATTATGGCGGTCCTCAGGATATAGAGTGGGCTCTAGACAGCAGCGGCGCCATGTATATACTCCAAACAAGACCCCTCAGAATCGTTGAAAAGGCTCCTGCCAGAGCTATACCGACGAGGGTAGCAGGATACACGCTGCTTATTGACAAGGGGATTATAGCTTGCAAAGGCATTGGTTACGGCAAAGTACACCTTGTGCGATCAGATACGGACCTCGATGACTTTCCGGAAGGCGCGGTCTTGGTTGCTAAACATACGTCTCCAAGATACGTATCTGTGATGAACAGAGCAAGTGCTATAGTTACAGATTTCGGCGGTGCTACCGGTCATATGGCATCACTGGCTCGTGAATTCCAGGTGCCTGCGCTATTGGACACAGAGTCAGCTACTGCAAAGCTTCGTAACGGCATGGAGATCACGGTTGATTCATACAACTGTAATGTGTATGAAGGAAGGGTTGATGAGCTAATAGAACTGGCTGAAAAGAAGGAAGATCCATTTAAGGATACTATTATCTTTAAAACACTGCAGAAGATTCTCAAATGGATAGTGCCGCTCAAACTTATCGAACCCGAGAGCGCTGATTTCAAAGCTGAGGCATGTGATACATTTCATGACATAACCCGTTTCAGCCATGAGATGGCTATGCGTGAGATGTTCAAAATCACATCTACTCCGTCAGATGAAATTGGTGAAACCAGAAAGCTCATAGCAGGCATACCGTTGGTCTCGTACCTTATTGATTTAGGCGGAGGGATACAGGATAATGCCCCAAAGGTGCTCAATCCTGAGCATCTTATTTCTAACCCTCTGAAGGCCTTCTTCAAAGGGCTTGTCGCATCAAATTGGCCTCAAGCCAAGCCGGTTGATGCAGGAGGCTTTTTGGGAATGCTGGCGCATACCGCGACAATACCGGAAGAGGAATTGCAAAGAACCGGAGAAAAGAGTTTCTCATTCATATCTGAACATTACATGAATTTCCTCTTGCGTCTTGGTTACCATCTTTCTACAGTCGAGTCCTTCGCCGGGGACACTATCAACGATAATTATATTCGCTTCTTCTTTAAAGGGGGAGGTGCGGCGGCTGAACGGCGACTGCGGAGGGTGCGGCTGATCTCGGAGATACTGAAAACCATGGATTTCAGGGTTAAAATCATCGACGATGTTGTTGATGCCGTCCTTACCAAGTATAGAAGAAATATCATTGAGGATAAACTGGAAGTGCTGGGCAAGCTCACTGCGTATACCAAGCAGTTGGACATGGTGATGTATAATGATACAATAACAGATTTTTATATCCAGGATTTCGTGAAAAAGAATATTAAGAAAGCAATTTAAGTTTTAATGTAATTATTCAAAACCGCTTCTATTTCATTGCTAAACTCTGACATATCGAAGGCTTTGTGCAGGTAACCGTTCGCGCCTGCCTTAAATGACGCCGCACGGTCTGATTCTAGCGATGAGGAACTAACCATTACAACCGGAATCTTTTTCAAATGATCATCGCGACGCAACTCAATAAGCACATCGATCCCGTTCATACCAGGCATTTTAAGATCCAACAGGACAAGATCAGGCAGAGGCTGATCATCACGCAACATCGCTAATGCCTCCCTGCCGCCTGACGCAGATCTCACGCTTACATCTCGCCCTAATGATTCAATAGCCATTACCGTAAGCTCAAGATCATCGGAATCGTCATCAATGATCATTACAATGGCGGTCATGGTCTTCATATTAATATCGTTATACATCGTACCAATAATAGAAAAGACTTACAAGAGCGGTCATTCTCCCAGAGTGAAATATATCGTAGCTCCTTTACGCAATTGTCCTTCCGACCAGATTTTCCCGCCATGGCGACGGATAACCCTATCAACTATGGCAAGTCCGATGCCTGTGCCTTCAAACTCGTTTGTAGTGTGCAACCTATGGAACGGCAGGAACATTCTCTCGGCGAACTTCTGGTCGAAACCTGCGCCGTTATCTCGTATATAAAAGATCGTCTCACCATCCTGTCCAAATGAACCCAGTTCAATCCTGGCATTGACGTTCTTTGATGTAAACTTCCAGGCATTCCCTATGAGGTTGGTAAGGGCCACTTCTATCAGCCTTGGATCCGCATTAACAACAAGATCGCTGCCGATGGTCACTTCAACCTTCCTATCAGGCTCCGATTCCTTAAGCTCTTTAAAGGTCAAAGCAGCTTTTTTACCTATATCGACCTGCATCCGAAGCATATCCTGTCGTGATACCTTCGATAAATGAAGCAGGTCATCTATCAGAACTGTCATTCTGGCTGCGCCGTGCCGTATCCGCGCAAGATATTCCCTGCCCTTATCATCAAACATGTCTGTATATTTCTTTTCAATGATCTCTGTAAATCCGGATATGGCACGTATTGGCGCCCTGAGATCGTGAGACGCCGAGTAGACGAAAGATTCCAGTTCACGATTCAGTTCCAACAGGCTTGCGTTCGCCAGTATCAGCTCCTTTTCGGCCCCTTTCTGGGCTTCCTTAAGGCGCATGACCTGACACCCGTACGAAACATTGTCCGCCAGCTCCGCAAGTAATTTTACCTCGTTCTCAGAAAAAGGATCTGTTTCTCTTGAATAGATTGTCACCGCACCGAACACCCTGCCGTCCGCCATCAACGGAAAGACTATGGACGATGCATATCCGCGCTTGAGCGCCTGTTCCCGCCAGGGAGCAAAGGCCGGATCGCTCAGCATATTCGGGCAGGCAGCCATCTTTCCGGTGCGAATGGCCGTACCGGTCGATCCCCTGCCGCGTTCGGTGTCTGCCCATATTACGTTCAGCGTTTCGAGATAGCCATCCTCGAACCCCGCATGAGCTACCGGACAGACTGTTCTTTCTTCGTCGTCCCGTGCAAAGCCAATCCATGCCATAATGTATCCGCAGTCTTCTATTATTATTCGGCATATATCGTTTAGAAATGCTGTCTCATTAGTTGCCCGTATAATCGCCTGGCTGCTGTCGCTCAACGCCTTCAACGCCTTGTTCAGCCTTAAGGCCTCTGCCTCTGCCCGTTGGCGTACATCAATTTCCTCAATCAGTACTTCATTCAGTTCCTCGGACCTCTTTCTGGCAGATACGGAATCCTCCATAAGATTGAGTGCCGCCACCCGCGATGCTCTAAGAGATTCATTTACCGCCTGCAGCTCCGTCGTCCTCTCGACAACTTTGTGCTCTAAAGTTGCGTTGAGTTCGTTGAGCTCCTTCGTTCTCTCTGCCACGCGCGTCTCCAGCTCTTCATGGGCCCGCCGAAGCTTTTCTTCGGCCTTCTTGCGGTCGGTAATATCCACGCAGAATTCCACACACGAGTTGCTGCCTATCGAGCTGCCTGCGAAGAGAAGCCATTGCCGCGTGCCGTCCTTGCGGAAATAGTCCTTCTCATAAGGGCCGACACGTCCGGTCTCATTAAACTTTTTGATCTCGGCAAGGCTAGCCTCCACGTATTCCGGAGGGGTGAGCATCTGCCAGGTAAGTTCACGGGCCTCCACTTCACGGCGGCTATAGCCCATCATTTTTAGAAACGTGTCATTGGCGTCCGTCATGCAGCCTGTAGTCAGATCCCAGAACATCACGCCGACCGTCTCAACCTCAAGCACCTTCTTTAGTCTCTCATGGCTTTCCCTCAGGGCCGCCTCTGCCCGCGTTCGCTCTTCCGCAATGGCTTCGAGTTGCTGCTGGGACTCCTGCAATTTACCCGTCATTTCATCAAAGACGCCAGAAAGTTCAGCGAATTCGTCATCTCCCACGAGATCTATCTTGTGATCGAGGTCCCCCTCGCCAATCCTGACTGCACCATCCCTAAGGCGATTGATTCGTTCTGTAATCAGGCGGCCTGTTACCCCGGAGTTGACAAGTGCAACCACGCTCAGCAAAACCACAATGAAGATTATCCCTGCTCCGCCTATCCTGAATGCCGATATGACAGCCTCACTGCCGGACTTCTGCAGCTTGGAATCAAGCAATATCGTCTCATAAATCCGCATATTCAGCTGGCTGAGCAGCATATCTTCCTTAGTTACTAAAAGCGCATCAGGCCCTGTATCTGGACGCATATTTTCGTTGATCTCCCTGATGGCCCTTGCCAATTTTCCGGTTGACTCATGAACGGCAAGCAGTTCATCGATTGTCGCTTTATCTTCCGGCGCCCGGAATTTTTGAGAGGCGGATTTCAGCAGGTTGCCGACCTCCATGTGTTTGGCTATAAGCTGCAGCTTCGATCTCTCGCTGCCGGTCCGGACATTGTCGGTCCTGAGCATTAATCTCTCGTATGATGCCGTCATTATCGCATCAGCTGTCTCGAGTAACTCAATTGCTCCGGCAAGCCTGTAACCGGAAACAGCTATAACCGCCACAATTATGCAAAGTCCGACAAACAAGACCATTGAATTTATTCTAAGCCTTTGCTTGATCAGCATCGGTCCACTCCTACCTTAGTATCCTTACCGCAGCAGGCTTGACCGATTTCAGACCTTCAAAATAAATAAAATCCAAATAGTTGGGTATTACAGTCGCACCGGTCAAGCCATTTTTGATCGCCCATTTAGATTCATCTTCCAGCGCAAGAATCAGTGACTGGTCAAGAGCCACCCTGAAGTTGTTGGATGCCCATGTCTCACTGACCAATGATTCCTCAGTGCGGCTGTATTCCGCTGTAATCCTTTGCGCTTCGGCTGGATCGGTCCTGATGAACTCCTCCGCTCTGATCAGAGCCCGGAGAACCTTTTTCACTTTTTCCGGGTTGCCACGTATGGTATCCTGTTTGGAAACAACCAGAAAGAACTGCGTGTATAAATCATCTCCATAAAAAGTCCTGCCGGTCTCACCCAATTTCTTTTGTGCAACGACCAGCAGGGGGTTCCAGAGTGTGGCAGCGTCAATATCACCACCAAGCAGCGCGTCTGGCAGTTTTTCCGGCGGCAGATTAACAGCCGTGATATTCTTTTGGGATATTCCATTGACTGTCAATATCGAGTACATAAAAAATTCGGCAATGGTACCAAAGGTTGTTGCTATTTGCCTGCCTTTCAAGTCCTCAAGCGTTTCAATGCCACGGTCCCTTCTGGCCAGAATCGCTATATTTCTATGCGATGTGTCGATTGTTGCAATAACGCATATCTTTTCGCCTTTCATGATTGCCAGCATAGCAGGGGCTTCGGCAACAGTTGCAAAATCGGCTTTACCGTCAAGCACTGACTGAAGCGCCTGTTTCCCGATCTGATGTACCTGCATAGTGACAGCCAGCCCCTCCACGGCATAATAACCTTTTGTGTCTGCAACCTGGACCAGGGTCGAGTCGGGGAGCATGGTTGAGGCAATGATAGTTTTTTCGGAAGGCATGACGGCCTTTTGCTCTTCACGCGAGCATGCGGACATCGAGATGCAGACCGCAAGAATGAAAACAGCAATTATAGGCATTTGAAAGATATTTTCCTTAAGAACTTTCACAAGTCTTCGGCTACCCCTCTAAAATCATGAGGAGAGCATTAGTATCAGGGTTCATCAAACTCAACTTTATATTTGGGAGGCTCGCCCGTCATGCTGCAAAGCTTGTTAACCTCTTTCTTAAGCTCTACCATTCTCAGCTCCCGTCCGACTGCGACCCTGTTGAAGCGTTCCAGTTCGTCGTTCTTGATCTTAAGCTCCTCCATCGCACGGCTTATCGCTTCCTCGGCTTGTTTGCGCTCGGTAGTTTCGTAGAGGGAAAATATCAGGCCTACGACCTTGTTAGAATCCTTTACCGGCATCAATGTCCAGTCCCAGTATGTAACCCCCCTTCCGGGTTGGTCCGGGAATCTAAACGGTTTGTCATAGAACTCGACAGGTTCGCCATAATCCCTCACGCGGGTGAAGATCGCCTTGTTCTCCTCGTGAGGATAAAGATCGAAGTGGTTCTTGCCGATCATTGCCTCCGACGAATAGCCGCACGTTACAGCGTATGCATCATTCACTCGCACAAAATTGAAGTCCCTATCAAGATAGACTAGATGGGCGTTCCTAGCGCCATTCATAATCGATTGCAGTAGGTTTCTCTCCCATTCCAATATTCTTTTTGATTCTTTTAGAGATTCCTCGGCCTGCTTGCGACGCGTGATATCTTCGCTGAAAACTACGATCCCGCCCACCTCGCCCGCATCGTCGTACCATGGACGAACCTCCCAGCTAAGCCATTGCACAGATCCATCTGCGCGATCGAAACGGTCTTCATCAGCTTTAATGACTTCACCAGCCAAACCGTGACTATGTATATTCTTCCATCTCTCGGGTATTTCGGTAAATATGTCGTAGTGAGACAGGCCCCGCAAATCTCGACTACCCAAGTTGTAATCGCTCATCCACCTACGGCTCGCGCTTACATACCTCATGTCGCGATCAAACATGGCCAACGCCGCCGGCGCATGTTCAATGAATATGGCGAGACGTTTCTCACTCACCCGCAAAGCCTCATCAGTCCGAAACTTGGACAGCGCAACAGCCAGATAGTCTGCAAGCCTTTCCCACAAGGCTATCGATTCAGGCGTAAACCGGTCAGGTCTGCGATCGTTAAGTTGCAGGAGGCCAAGTCTTTCATCGCCGAGGGTCAATCCGATAAGCGCCACTGATTCATATCCTTCTCCATTGCATCGGTTTCGCGTTCTGGCCTGACGGTCCTTTTCGGTGGTCGTAGCGAGAAGACGGGTAGTATTGTTGGCCCAGAAGCTGCCCCGTTTTGAAAAGAAAGGTTTTGCAGGATCGAAGCGGCCGCAGATAACGTTGCCGCACATGCAGTCGAGGGCTGGGTTGCCAGCGCCGTCGATGATGGGACGACCGCGCTCGTCGAGGGCGCAAAGCCTGTTTTCAAGCATCACGAACTCTTTCGAAAATCCGCTCGTTTCATAATAAGGATAGTCGTATTCCTGCCTGAGTCTGATGCCGACAGCTTCACAGCCGGACTTCCGCTGAAAGAATTCGGTGGCGGCATGAATCAGATCGGCAGTAGATTTACTTTTATTTACAAGCTGCAGGAACTCAACCGTTGCCTCCCTCTCCGTTTCAATCAGCTTGCGGGCAGTGATATCGCGGGCAACATGCACCGCTCCGATCACTTGGCCGTCCGCGTCATGCAGGGGAGTGATACTTACCAATACGTCGCCGCCGATCTTACTCTCGTATACCTCTTCGATATGCTCCCTGCCATCATTAAGAGTTCTGACATGCGGACAGAAACTGGGCGGATGGTGTATACCGTGCACAATCTCGTAACAATGCATTCCGACACATTCCGACGGTTTTCGACCTAGACGTTCAGCCATGGCGCGGTTGACTCGTGTAATTTTATGGTCCGTGTCGAGAATGGCTATCATATCAGGCACTGTGTCAAAGGTCAGTTCCCAGGCCTTTTTGGCGCTGATAAGCGCGTTCTCCAATTTCTTTTTTTCAGTGATGTCGTAAGCGTAAATACGAGCAGAATTGAATTCGGGGGAAAGGTGGACATTCTCTGCGAAAGTCCTGTCCTTTATGCCGACTTCCCGATATACCGATATCTCGCCCTTTTTGTCCCACGCCCCGACAATGGCTTCAAAGTCGGCAGGCACAAAAACGGTCGGGGTCCTGTCCATTCCAAGACTCTCTAAAATCTTTCGAGATGCTGGGTTCATAAAAACGATACTGCCCGATAGGTCCAGCTCGATCAAGGGGTTCGGGTTCATCAGCGGGAATGAGGCAAGATGCAGTGTCTGTTCGTCAACCTTATCTTTTGAGCTGCTATCTCCGGCTGATCCATCTTGCTGCATCAGGGCCTCCGTTCACAGTTAAATCCTTACGTACAATATCATAACATTTAGTTTAACTGTGCAGGGCCCTTGCGGTGAAATAAAGCCAAACGCAAGCGAGAGTTTTAGCTACTGTTTGATCTGTTCCTTAAGTTTCTTGTTCTCTCTCTGGAGTCTAAGCCAGCTCATGGCCTTCTCAATAGTGAAGAGAATCTGCTCTTTCCTGAATGGTTTTGTTATGAAATCAAAAGCACCCTTGCGCAGAGATTCCTCGGCTGTTTCAACAGTTCCATATGCAGTTATTATTATCACGGGAATATCCTGATCATAATTCTTGACGGCTTCGAGCATCTCAACTCCATCCAATCCCGGCATCTTAAGGTCCGTGATGACCATATCATATCCTCCACGTTTGACAAGGTCGAGCGCTTCGGCAGGATTGTTGGTGGTGATGGTTTCGTATTTGGTTTTGTCCCTGATGATCATGCTCAACAGTTTCAGCATGTCGGGTTCATCATCTACTATAAGCAGCTTCTCAGCCATTGAAGCCTCCTCTTGTCCATTACCAGAGATAGGCAAAAAATTCACCTATTATTTCTTCACAGCGGGTAATGTTACTATGAATGTAGTGCCTGGACTGTCCGACTCCTCCTGAGTCTTTGTCTCAAATGTCAGGGTGCCTCCGTGATGCGTTACAATGCCATAACTGACTGAAAGTCCGAGACCCGTGCCTTCGCCAACCTTCTTCGTTGTAAAAAGCGGGTCGAATATCTTAGTTCTGTGCTCTTTTTTTATACCACATCCGGTGTCGGAAATGCGCACTTCGACACTGCGTCCGCCATCAACAACTCTCGTGCATACAGTAAGAATACCCCCTCCCTTCATAACAGCAAGAGCATTATTTATAAGATTGAAAAACACCTGCTGGAACTCTCCCGGTTCTCCACGCACTGCAGGCAGAGACGATGCAAAATCCTTGATCGTCGTTACCTTATTAAGAATTATCGTGCGCCCAATTACATCCAGCACCTCATCTACGTTGTTATTGATATCGACATCCTCTTCTTTACTTTCAGAATGACGGGCAAAGCTGAGTAGTTTTTCCACCACGCGTTTTGCATTAAGAGCCTGTTTTTCAATTGTTCTCAGGATATCATATGCCTCAGGGTCCTCAAATTTCTTTTCGAGAAGCATATCGGTAAAACCAAGTATTACAGCCAGAGGATTATTGATTTCATGGGCAACACCGGCGGCAAGCGTGCCCATGGATGCTAGTTTTTCAGTATATATCATCTGTTCTTCATTCTTTCTTCTCTCAGTGACGTCCCTGCCTATGCCAAGGATTTTATAGACGTTCCCGTATTCATCTATAAGAGCGCTAAGGCTTATGTTGAGCCACTTTTCAGAATCATCGATATTTGCCTTGCAGTTTATCCTCCTGCTCACTTTGGTATCGAATATTTCCGTTTCTACCTGCATGATCATTTCTGCACTCTCGGCAGGCAAAAGCTCGCTGATCATCTTCCCGGCAATTTCTGCCGGTCCCTTTCTAAAAAACTCCGCCCCGAAGTGGTTCATCGAAAGTATAGTTCCTTCAGGGCTTATGGTGAATATGATATCGTTCGCATTTTCGACGAGAGAACGGTAAAGATGCTCGGATCTATTAAGCTGTCTGGTCTTGATCTCAACTTCCTGTGAAACTGCAGAGGACCATCGCTGGAGCAAAACAATAAGGAACAGCCCGGCAACTATGGTAACCGTAACGGCAAAGAGTTCAATAAGGTTCTTGCTGTCGGATATCCAGCCTAGCAGAAGTATGACGAATAACAGAATGATGGTGACGGCGGCCGTCACCATCGCATAATGCCTTATATAGAAATCGATCCACCGCAACGGGAAGCTGGTAGCCTTCTGCGACAGATCGCCGCCTTTATGGATTTCCATATCCTCCTATGCCAGCCTACGCGGGCAGCTTTACTATATAAACTGAACAATCGCTGTATTTTACCACTTGCGACGCGACGCTGCCCATCTTGAACCTTGAAGACTGGCTGAGCCCCCGGCTGCCCATCACGATGAGATCTGATTTCGTCTCTTCGGAATAGGCGAGGATTGCGTCAGCAATGGAGGTATTCGATGTAACTACCTTACAATTTGCCTTAACGCCGGCATCCGCAGCAATTTTACAAGCCGCTTTCACAGCTGAGTCAGCCTGCTGCTCCATTCTTTCCATTATCCGTTCGCGCTGGCTCGCTGAGATTTCCAAATCGATACCGCTTGCATCAGCAGCCACGCTAATAATGTCTATAGCAGCACCCTTTGATTTAGCACACTCAAGGGCAACCTTCAGCGCTTCGTTTGAATGTCTCGATCCGTCAACAGGCACCAGTATCTTCATGTCGTCCTCCTATACTTCTTTCTTTTCCTTCGCCTTCTTCATGGAAAGCCCCAAACCTTCAAACATAAAGAAGATCGAAAAACCCCACCACATGGTATATGCGACATAAAAGACGAGCAGAAAGGTCATCAAGCCTGCCTTATCTTTGACCTTGATGGCATCTACTGTGTAATAGTTATATGCAGTCTCGACCGCCTTTTTGGTCACATCGCTTATGATGTTGGCCTCTTCGATCTTGCCTTCCTTCTTTAAAACCTTGTCGAATTTTGTGAAGGCGTTGTGCCACTGCCTGAACTGCTTCTTCTCATCGTCTGCTCCATATTTCGTCTTGATGTAATTGCCGTCATTCTTATACATTGCATCTGAATCCTGCAGGGCAGCCAGGAGTATTTTGCCAAGATCGCCTTCCACTTTAAGTTCAGATCCGGTCACGGTCGCATTTGCGCCTGCTGCTATAAAGACCTTGGAGGCGTTGACTGCCCTCTTCTCGGCGTCACCAGGCTTATCTGTGTCTTTAGTCATTTTCACAGCAATAGATATGGGCCTGCCCACAAACTTCTCAGCATCTTTTGTTACCTTAGGGATAAAATAAGACGACCCCTTGGAAAGCCTGTTGAACGTCTCGTCAGCCCACTCCAGTCCGTTCTGGGCCTTGCCGTCAGCCGACTTCGGAAAGATCGGCGAAAAAGTCAGGAACAATATCACAAAGAAGCCTATGGCCATTACTATGCCGAGGCCAAGATGTTTTTTTGAAGACGCCATTGTCTATCCCTCCCCTTTTATCTTTCCGGTTTCCATCGAACTGACAGAAGCCCGCGCATGTGTATAACTATCGTCATCTTCTCTAAGCTTTCCGATATTCACAAAGAATTTGCTCAGAACCCAGAACCCGAAGAATCCGACGACCACCCAGAAGACTACGTTGCCGACAAGCTCTATCGTGTCTATCACTGTTTTATTCAGCTGAAGGTATTCAAGTTCGACCATCTTCTTGGGAAGTGTAGCCACTCTGTTAATGAAACCGGCTATGATCGACATTGCATAGAATCCCCTGATGTGAGCCCCTTTGACGACCTTTGTTGTAAGGGCGCCGACCTGGATTCCGATCAGTGAGCCTATGAGCATGCCCATGGCGAGGGTATAGAAAACATAACCGTAAATTGCGTACTGGAAGATCGAGCCGAGACCTGCCGTGAAGATGATCTGCAGGATATCTGTACCAACCGTGGTAGCAGTAGACACGCCAAAAATATAAACGAACATCGGGAAGGTAACAAAGCCGCCGCCCACGCCCATAATCGCTGCGAGCATACCTACGATAGAACCTCCGATAGCGACAAACAGCCACGATATCTTCCTGCCGCCGAAGTCTTCGTCGAATGAAATCATCGGAGGTATATTGATCTTCTGCAGGCTCACTGCCAGTGGGGTCATACCTGCAGGACCGCCGTGCGCATCATGACCGCCGGTATCTGCACCAGGCGTCTTTTTGCGGGTTGACTTCCAGAAATCGAGCATGGCGTATGTTCCAAGGAATCCGAGCAACACAGCGTAGACGAGGCTGATAAACGCATCGCTAAGTATCGGGTCATGGTTATAGAGCGTCTTGTTTATCCAGCCGCCGACAAACGTTCCGCCAGCCGAACCAACAAGAAAGGCTATCGCAAGTTTCACTGAGACGTTGCCCAATTTCTTATGCACAGTAGTGCCCATGATCGCCTTGGCAAATATGTGGAATATATCAGTGCCGACCGCCAGGATACCCTTGACGCCAGCTGCCATCAGAGCAGGCGTAATGATAAAACCGCCGCCCGCGCCGATACAGCCTGTAATCAGGCCAGCTGCAAGGCCCACCGCTATGGATGCAAAAAATATCAGGTCTGTGTAATGCGCCGGCGCATAAGCCTGTTTGCTGCCGATAATGTCTGCCGCCCCCGTCAGGCTGACCAGCAGGATCGGCAAGAGAAGTACGCCGATTATAAGTAGCTTCTTTTTGTTCTTGATGATAGACATCGAGACTTCATAGTCCCACTGTGCGTGGGCCTTCGATGCTGCCTTTAGAAATTCGTACATCTGCCGCATGTAGCTCATCTCTTAAACCCTCCTTAGTATTTCTTTTTTCATACTGAAAACCGGCCTGTTTCTTATTTCTCTAATAAATATTGCAAACTGTCACAACGTTAATTAAATTGTTCCCCTCCCCGCCTGTGTAATTCTTAGTTTCCCTCCTTTGCCGAATATAGTGATGCCCGACTCCAGTCCGGGCCATGTTTACTTTTTGTAGCTTTCAGTTCTGCTAAGGTTTGTCAATTTAAGCGCCTTGCCGTCTTCACGATAGTTAATTCTTACATCATCCCCTGCCTCCCACGTCTTGGGAGGCATTGAAAGATATTCGTCAGCCACCGAAAAAGTTGTAACCAACTTCTGCCTGCGCGAATAAACGGTGATTGTCTTTGCAGTATTGTCTATCAGCGGAAAGTCCTTATCTTTGCCCGCCAACCTGTCAAATACGAGAGGATCATTCTTTTCGACATTCTCTGTCTGTTTAACCAGCTTATAGTCTATCGTCCTGAAATTCTTAGCTGCAGGATCAAAAATTATTATCCGGTTATGAGCAGCATCAAGCTTCATGCGGTATCCCGCCTTGGGCTCCACCCCGGCATCAGCAGCATCTTTAGGCAGAAAATAAGTGAGCGGAGGCAAATATGTGTATTCGGGGTTGCCGGGATCCGTCTTAACATCTCTTATTAACGTCACTGTCCCCTTATCGCGGTCAAATTCGATTACGCGACCCTGATCAACCTTGCCGTAATTCTTGCCGCAGCCGAACATCAAGAGCGTCGATACAAAGCAAAATATAATTGCGGCAAAGACATGCTTCCTGATCATTTCGTTGCCTCCTTTTTTTCTGGGCTACAGTCGGGGTTCATTTCAATCTCCTTCAGGTCCACTCTACTTGATCTTTTCAAACTCAGTGTGCACGTGATACTTTTCATCCCGGCCGTATAACCTTATATATGCGACCGGCTTATCTTCTGCGTCCAAAAAAACCCTGTGCACTGCAAGAGCCGGATGTCCGTCAAGAACTTTTAGCAATACCGCTATAGTTCCATTTATGTGGCAGACTTCAACGGTTTGAACCATTCTGCATGGTTTTCTAACAGAGCGTTCTTTAACAAGATTAAAAAAGGACATGCCGCATATCTGACGCTCGTCAAGTCCCGGATAATAAATTAGCGGCAAATATAGTTCTGCTACAGAAACCGGCTCTCCATCTACCGTACCCCTGCATTGAACGTAAAAGACTGCATCGCTGAATTTGAGATAATCCCGAACATCCTCGGATGGTTCAAGAATGCCTGTTGTCAAAGATTCACTGGCTCCTATTATTCCATCCGGAAACATACCGTCGCTAAGATGCGTCTTCATCATTAAACCAGAATGTGGCAACGGGCTCTTCACATAGGTGCCTTTGCCCTGCTGCCGGCGGAGAAAGCCATCTCTGACAAGATCCGCCAGGGCAAGGCGGATAGTGGCCTTGCTAACCGAGAATAATTTGCAAAGTTCATCTTCAGACGGGATGATGCTGTTGGGCTGCCACTGTCCATCTTCAATCATCTTTCTGATGATTCCATAAATCTGGACATATAAGGTTACGCCACTTTCTCTGTCGATGCCCTTTTCAATCATGATATCTTCCGTTCCTTCTGTCTTTATAATGACTAGAGGTTTACAAAAAAAATAGCACCCATTTTATCTTTGATTCAACAGCTTTTACGGTTAGGCACCAATTCTAATTTAAATCTCACTTCTACTTTTGCAAAAAGGGTACCAAAAATGAATGATCTTGATTTGCAAGGAGAATATAATTTTAGGACATTATAAAGATATCATCTAGCGCAATATAATGTTGCAGATTGTGAAATAATTAGTCATTTTTCTAAGTGGACGAGCATAATCCAGCAACGAATCGTTGCTTTATATCATTTATGTTGCAATCTTCAGCTGCTTTATCTTTCTTTGCAGCTGCTGACGGTAGATGCCAAGAATGGCTGCCGCTCTAGAAATATTGCCCCTTGCCTCCTGAAGAGCCGACCAAATAAGCTCCTTCTCATATGAAGAAACCGCGTCCTTCATTTTTGGCGTAGCCGAGCGTCGTTTCAGCCCGGATTGGATCAATGAAGCAGGCAAATCGGAAGGCAGGATCTCCGGATAACTCGCAAACGAAATAGCATGCTCAATAATATTTTCAAGCTCGCGGACATTGCCCGGGAAGCCATAATTCAAAAGTATATTCATTGCTTCATCAGTTATCCCGGAAATTACGATGTCCTTTCTTTTTGGGGCATATTTCCTGATGAAATAATCCGTCAGTATAGGGATATCCTCCATTCTGCGCCGCAGTGGGGGCATATGAATATTAATGACATTTAGCCTGTAAAACAGGTCCTCCCTGAATACACCTCTCTTGCAGGCAAGCTTTAAGTCTTTATTAGTGGCAGCTATTACCCTGACATCAACGTTTGTATGTCGCGTACCCCCAATACGCATTATTTCACCTTCCTGGATAACGCGTAGCACTTTAGTCTGAAAGAGCGTTGAAACGTCCCCTATCTCATCAAAAAAAACAGTCCCTCCGCTAGCCATCTCAAGGATGCCTTTTTTCGTATAATTTGCACCGGTGAATGCACCCTTTTCAAAACCAAAAAGCTCAGACTCCAGCAAAGTATCAGGAATAGCGCTACAGTTTAATGTCATAAATGCGTTGTCTTTCCGAGGACTCCACCTGTGGATCGCACGGGCGGTAGGCTCTTTACCGGTGCCGCTCTCGCCTGTTATCAAAACATTGCTTTCGCTGGCTGCCGCCCTTTTGATAAGGCTGAAGACCTCCTTCATAACGGTGCTTCGCCCAACAATGTCGTCAAAGGAACCTTCACGCTCCCTCATGCGGCTTTCATGCCTCTCAAGGTCTTCTTGAATTCGCTCAACAGTCAAAGGCTTGTCAACCACGTCAGATGCTCCCAGCCGCATGGCTTCAATAGCTATGCTCATCGACGGGGCAGAAAATGCTATAACCGGCATGCGATAACGCAGGCCTTTTAGACAGTCCCTCCAACTATCAATGCTGAGGTCTAAAAATGCGAGTGGGAATCCATCGACAGACAGGCGTACGCCCGAAATTATAGCCAGATCTTTTGGTCCCTGCAATAAATAAGGGATTCCCGAAGCCTGAAAAATCGCCTCTATTTCCCTGGATTCGGTGATTAACCATATGGCCGACATTGTGGTATTCTAAAACACAATTGATAAAAAAACAACGAGATGAGTAATATTAATAAAACACTATGAAAAAGATATATATACTTTCGGATGCTACTGGCCAAAGCGGACTCGACATCCTGAAGGCCGCGCTCGTTCAATTTGAAAATCCGCACATAAAATTTACGGTTTTCCCGAGAGTTGAATCTAAAACCGGCATAAGCAAAATTCTCGGACAGGCGAAAGCCGACAATGCGCTTGTAGCCTTTACGCTAGTTAAGAAGGGCAACAGAGAATATATCTCCGAGTTCTGCCGCAAAAACCACATAATACACGTCGACATACTTGGCCCGCTCATAAACAATCTTTCTTCGTACCTCAAGATAGAGCCCATGGAGAACCCCAGATTATTAAGAAAGGTTGATGAACGCTACTTTAAGCGGATAGAGGCGATTGAATTCACTGCAAACCATGATGACGGACAGCGAGCGCAGAGACTGCAGGATGCCGATATTGTAATACTTGGACTTTCGAGGACCTCAAAGACACCGACTTCTTTTTTTCTTGCACAGCAGGGATTCAAGGTCGCAAACGTGCCCATTGTCCCGGAAGTGCCTCTGCCGGATGAGATATTGAAGATCGATCAAAGCAAGATAGCATGTCTTGTCATGGCACCGGATGTGCTTCAGAAAGTCAGGCTGGCACGACTGGGGCCTTATTATAAGGCCGATAGCAGTTACACAGACCTGAAGAAGATCTATGAAGAGACCGAGTTTGTGGATAGCCTTTGCAGGAAACACAAGCAATGGAAAGTGGTAAACACGACTAATAGGTCAGTTGAAGAAACATCCCGAGAGATAATACAGGCCGTATTCGGCAGGGATGTAGAATATCATTAATACAGGAGATATTATGGCAGAGGTTACCTTGAATATCGAAGGCATGAGCTGTCAGCATTGCGTCATGAGAGTCAAAAAGGCATTGGATGCTATCCAGGGAGTAACGAAGTCTGCGGTTGATATAGGCCTGGCCGTCGTCTCATTCGACGAAACGAAGACGACGGAAAAGGAGGTCTGTGCGGCGATCGAAAATGCCGGATATAAAATAAAGCGTTAGGGGAATGATATTGATTTAGATGAAAATTCCCCTGTTCGGATTCACGCTGCCGACCATGAAGATTAGAGAAAAGATATTCCTTGCGGTCGGCACATACATATTTCTTTCGGCTATCATGGGGGCCATCGCCTACCGTGAGCTATATATAATCTTTACTAAGCTTCCTGTAATCACTAAGATAGACGACCTGACTCACAATATTGTAGAAGCAAGACGATATGAAAAAACATATTTGCTATACCGGAATGAAAGCGATCTGCTCGAATTCAAAAAACAGATCTATTTGCTAAAGACCGACGGCGACCTTATCAGGCCGCATATCGATAAGGCTGATCTCAGCGCCTTCGACGATGCCCAGACCTCTCTGACTGAGTATGACCGTCTCTTCGATATTGTAGCTAGCCACCTTCGGTTGCAATCTGAAGCGGAAAGGCAGCTTTCAAGAACTGGGAGAGCGCTTGAACTGAAACTCAGAGGCAGCGATCTCCAGAATTTTCTTGTCTTGAGAGGGTTTGAAAGAAATCATATAATCAAGAAAGACAATCAGTCTTTTAGCGCCTTCTCTCAAGCCCTGCATGATCTGTCTGCGCGCAACTCTGAACTTATCGGATATACTGCCATCGCGCAAAAGCTTTTTGCCTCATACCGCACCGAACAAAATACCGAAACTCGTATGCGGGAACAGGCTAGAAAATATCAGGCATTCTTTAACCAAATATTCGTCCGCGAAAGGGCCGAAATACCGGAAACCATGAAGAATTCACTTGAACTTTTCATGGTTTCTCTGCTGACCGTAATAATCCTGGGAGCTGTTGTTAACACCAGACTGGCAATGAGTATCGTCCGTCCGCTCCGCATGCTGGAAAAGAAAACAAAAAAAATTGCAACGGGAGATTTTTCTGAAAAAATTGAAGTCAAAGGGTCAGATGAGATTGCATCGCTGGCCCAGTCATTCAACAGGATGGAGGATCACCTCAAACTGGCCGTCAGTTCCTTCGAACATACGATTACCCAGCTTCGAGAGAATCAGGCCAAACTTGTTGAAGCTGAGAAGCTGGCCTCCATAGGCATTCTGACCGCGGGAATTGCTCACGAAATAAATAATCCGTTGACGTCGGTCCTGTCATTTTCGGAGTTGATGCTGGAACAGATGCCTGAGAATGATATAAACCATAGACGCTTGAAAATAATGATCAGAGACGCTCAAAGGGCCAGAACAATAGTTCGTGAATTGCTGAGCTTCGCAAAAGAGGATCCCATTCATCGCACTATAATGGACGTCAATAGGTCCATCACAGAAATAACAGAATCTATTGCTGCCCAGGACGCTTTCAAAGGCATAGAGCTGAAACTCGATCTCGCACAAAATATACCCGAGATAATGGCCGACCCTGTCAGAATCGGCCAGGTTGTCATGAACATACTGCTGAACGCTGCCCACTCAATTACTCCGCCTGGAACGATCGAGCTTGCTACACAAGCTTCAGAAAGTCACATTGAGATTGCCATTAGCGATACCGGAAGCGGCATTCCGAAAGAACACTTAAACAAAATATTCGATCCCTTCTTTACAACAAAGGGAACACGCAAAGGCACCGGCCTGGGGCTTGCGATCAGTTATGGTATAATTAAAAAACATAACGGCAGCATTGAAGTAAAAAGCATTCTTGGTAAAAGTTCTACATTCATCGTGAGGCTCCCCATACGTGGATAAGCTAAAAGCACTTGTCATCGATGACGAAGAGAGCATCTGTGAAGTCGTCAGGGAAATTCTTCAGACCGAAGACATTGTCGTTGATACAACTTCAAAGAGCGTTGAAGCCATCTCTCTCATAGAAAAGACTAATTACGACATTATAATGTCCGACCTCAAGATGCCGGATATGGATGGCCTGGAGATCTATGATCGCATCAAGGAGCTATCCCCTGACAGCGCCTTTATAATCATTACAGCCTACGGCACAATCCAGTCGGCAGTTGATGCCGTCAAAAGAGGCATATACGATTATATACAAAAACCTTTCACTCCCGATGAAGTGCGGATACCGGTTAGGCGAGCTCTTGAAAAGAAGAAACTGGAAAGGGAGAATATAGCACTAAGGACACAGATCGAGACGCGTTACGCCTTCAGCAACATCATAGGCAGCAGCCGACAGATTCAGGAAGTATTCAGAATCATGAGACATGCTGCGACCAGCGACAGCAATGTCCTGATCACTGGGGAAACAGGCACCGGCAAAGAACTTGTTGCACGAGCAATACACAGCAACAGCCTGAGGGCCGGAAAGAAATTTGTTGTTGTGAACTGCGGTTTGATACCCGGCGGATTTATGGAATCCGAACTGTTTGGATATGTGAAGGGTGCATTTGATGAAGCAGTTTCAGACAAACGCGGCCTTATTGAGGACGCAAATCACGGCACGCTTTTCTTGGATGACATAACCGAGCTGGCTCCAGAATTACAGGTAAAGCTGCTGCGCGTCATTCATGACGGTCATTTCACCAGGATCGGCAGTTCTGCACCTGTCGTGGTCAATTTAAGGATAATATCCTCTGCTGTAAGGGATATGCGAAAACTAGTTGTAGACAAGATTTTCAGAGAAGACCTGTATTACCGGCTCAATATAATTCCGATTCACTTACCGCCGCTCCGTGAAATGCGAGATGACATACCTCTTTTGACAACCCATTTCATCCAGAAATACCAGTCCAAAGTATTAGGCAAAGTAGTGACTGGTGTTTCCAAAGATGCCCTCCAGGCGCTAATGAATTATCACTTCCCGGGAAATGTTCGCGAACTGGAGAACGCGATAGAATATGGAACGGATTTCACGTCCGGCCCGCTGATACAACTTGAAGACCTGCCTGCATATATTCATGAAAAAAAGGATATCAGCGAAAAGGCGGAACAGGTTCCGATCATGCCTCTGAAGGATGCCAAAGAACAACTTGAAAAGGGGCTTATTATGGCAGCCCTGATAAAGTCAGAAGGCAACATATCAGAGGCAGCACGGATGCTGAAAATTCACCGTCAAAATCTACAGCAAAAAATTCAGCTGCTGGGCATCGACCTGACGTCGGTCCAGCACACACGTTGATCTTTCGCTTTCACACAGGAGACAATGCGTTAAATATTAGATCCTCAGCTGAGCACCCGTCTTTTCGAGTACATAGGCTACGAGATCTTTGTGAAGTATCTCGACCTCGCTATCTGTAAGCGTCCTTTCAGCTGAACGGTACCGGACGTTAAAAGCAATACTCTTCCTTCCCTCGCCGATGTTGCCGCCCTGATAAACATCGAAGATCGATGCATCCTCGATTTTCTCGGACGGGTATGTTTTCACTAGCCTGATTATCTCGGCCGCCTCAAGACCTGTTCCAACGATGATCGCGGTATCTCTATCAATGAAAGGATACTTCGGCAAAGGCCTGTAAACATTGTCTCGTCCGACATAGGGAAGAATCAATTCAATGTCCATCTCAAAAACCATGACCGAAGGCTTCTGTGCCTTGATATCGAGCATCTCTAACACAGCAGGAGAAAGTCCACCTATATATCCCACTTTTGTTGCGCCCGCCATAATATCCGCAGATCTGCCTGGATGCAGAAAAGGTTCGTCAGATCTTATGTACGAAATGTCCCTCAACCCGATGCCCTCAAGAATAGCGTCAACAATGCCTTTAAGGACAAAGAAATCAGGAGTATCATCTTTATATAATGTCTTGACCTTCTCTTTATAACATAGTGCTGCTATATTTTCTCGTTCAGCCGGGAGCGCATCGCCGTTAAGGCCTATGAATACCCTGCCTATTTCGAATATGCTCAATTCCCTGTTGCCATGAGATATGTTATACAGCAGATTTCGCACGAGCGCAGGCATGAGGGTCGTTCTCATGAATGCCTCTTCTTCTCTAAGGGGATTTCTAACTTTCACATGCCGGCGTCTAGGATCTTCGGCAGCAATGGCAAAAATATCAAGCTCGCGACTACTCATGAAACTGAGATTGATAGCTTCAGTGAACCCGCATTTGAGAAATGATTCCCTGACTTCGCTTCTAGCTTTGCTTGCAGCGATGTCCGCTCTGCGGTTATTTGACATTAAATGAGCCCTAGGCAACACCGCAGGTATATTGTCGTAGCCGTAAAGACGTGCGACCTCTTCAATAATATCCTCTTCTCTAGTAATATCGCTTCTGAATGGCGGCACTTTTACTTTAAATCCGACGTCGCTGCAATCACAGATCTCCAGCCCAAGCCCCTTCAGACAGTTAAGCGTATCATGCTGAGGCACCTCGATCCCAAGCACTCTATTAATTCGTTGATAGCGCACACCTACCATTTTCGGACGAAAGCGCTTAGGATAAATGTCGATCTTTCCATATATTGTTCCGCCGGCTATTTCCTTCATAAGAAGCGCAGCCCTGTCCAAAGCCTTCTTCAATACCTTTACATCCGCTCCGCGCTCAAACCTGTATGAAGATTCTGTCTTAAGGCCAAGGATCTTTGATGTCCTTCGAATTGATGACGGCTCGAAATGGGCACTTTCGATAAAAATGTCAACTGTCTTTGCCGTAACCTCAGTATCCCTGCCGCCCATGATGCCGGCAACCGCAACAGGACTCTCGGCATCCCATATGAGCAGCATATCTTCCATGATGTCTCGCTCCGCACCGTCTAGAGTGACAAACTTGATTCCGGATTGACCCGCCGCGGCCTTTGGCGTACCAACCCTTATTAAATGTCCCTTCAGGGTGCTGAGGTCAAACGCATGCAGAGGATGGCCAAACTCAAGCAATACATAATTCGTAATATCAACAATATTATTGATTGAGCGGATACCGCATTTCTCCAGCCGCTCCTTCATCCACGAAGGCGACGGCCCCACTTTTACTTTATGGACAATCCTTCCGGCATACCTGCAGCAAATCTCCGGCTCCAGAATCTCAACATTAAAATCAAGTTCCTTTGCTTCAGACACTACGCTAAGATCGGGAAATGTAAGCTTCACGCCATATATTGCAGAAAGTTCCCGACCAATGCCAATCATGCTCAGACAATCCGGTCTGTTTGGGGTAACATTTATCTCGAAGATTGCATCTCCGCCTGCTCGCTCGATTCCTTCGACTTCAAGTCCTATCATCGTAAGCTTTTCAGCGACAGCCTCAGGGGTTGCGTCAATCTTCACAAAGTCTTTCAGCCAATCAAAAGATACTTTCATCTAGAATTGCCTCAGGAATCTGATATCGTTTTCAAACAGAAGCCTAATATCGTCTATACCGTAGCGAAGCATGGCAATTCTTTCTATACCCATGCCGAATGCAAACCCTGTATATTGCTCAGTATCGTAACCGACATTTTCAAATACCTTTGGATGAACCATTCCAGCTCCGCCAATCTCCAGCCATCCAGTTCCTTTACACACCCGGCACCCGATGCCCTTGCAGAAAATGCAACCGATATCGATTTCTGCCGACGGCTCTGTGAACGGGAAAAAACTCGGCCTGAAGCGTACAGGCAGATCAGTCCTGAATAGCTGGCGCAGAAATTCAATCATTACTCCCTTCAGGTGACTGAATGTGACATCATGGTCCACCATCAACCCCTCTACCTGGTGAAACATTGGTGAATGTGTCACATCAGCGTCACATCGATAGACCTTACCGGGAGCAATAAACCTGAGCGGAGGTTTCTTCTTCTCCATGACTCTCACCTGGACCGGTGACGTATGTGTCCTGAGAACTATATCTTCGCTGATATAAAAAGTATCCTGCATGTCCCTGGCAGGATGATCCTTAGGTATATTGAGCGCTTCAAAGTTGTAACAGTCCAACTCGATTTCCGGTCCTTCTTCTACATCAAAACCCATCCGGGAAAATATATCAATTACTTCTCTCATAGTCTTGCTGAGAGGATGCTCATGTCCGAAAGAAGCAGGCTTACCCGGAAGCGTAATGTCGATCGCTTCAGCAAGAAGGCGCATCTTCAATTCCTCATTTTTTAGAATTGCCTCCTTGAGGTCGCATTCATTTTCCATGAACTGCTTTAATTCATTGATCTGGCGGCCGGCAAGACGCTTTTCTTCCGGAGGGAGGGATGACAGTGACTTTATTCTAGCTGTTAGGATGCCTTTCTTCCCAAGATATTTAACCCTGAGATTAACGGCATCGGCAATATTTTTTAGAGATGTGACTTCTTCAAGAAATATCTTTTTAAGGTCTTCGCTCATAGTCTCGAAAGGGCTGCGGAAAACGCACAGAAAAAAGTGGCGTTCCTTCCACCGCCCCCGAAGAAGCGTCTATCTTTTGATCTGCTCGACAAGCTCGCCGAATGACTTCGGATCGCTATAGGCCAGCTCAGCAAGGGCTTTTCTGTCGAGCGCTATATTGGCCTTTTTAAGGCTGCTCATAAACTGGCTGTAATTTAATCCAAGAGACCTTACAGCAGCATTAATTCTGACGATCCAAAGAGATCTAAAGTCACGTTTCTTAAGCCGTCTGTCCCTATACGCAGCAATAAGGGCCTTATCCACAGCCTGGGCGGCGCTTCTGTAAAGCCTTGATCTACCACCTGAATATCCCCTCGCCTGATCGAGTACCTTTTTATGGTATCTTCTAGTCTTGAATCCACCTTTAGCCCTTGGCATGTTTCCTCCTTATGCAGACAAGGCTCCAGACACAGGGTCATGCAGAGCCGAACAGTTTTTTTTGAAATAAAATTTTACTAAAATAATCAATGTTGCGTCAAGTATAAGTTAAGTGGTTGCCGTAGACTGGAGTTCCAGGCGCGAGGCGCAAAAAGACACCGCCGACTCCGCAACCTCATGCCTGTCCACTCCTCGATAAAAGAATTAAAGTCCGTATGGGAGCATCTTTTTGATATTAGGAAGCAGAACCTCAGGAACAGGAGCGCTCTTTCTCAGCGTCCTCATCTTCTTGGGGGATTTGCCTGTAAGAAGATGTCCTTTGTACGCCTTATTCCGCATTATCTTGCCGCTGCCGGTTACCTTCAACCTCTTTGCGGCGCCTCTGTGAGTCTTAAGCTTTGGCATCTATACCTCCTCTCTAATCAATGAACAGTCTAAGAGTTTAAGGGCTCAGGAGTCAAAACGCATAACTCTTCACCTTGACTCCTCAACACCTAAACCCTTGAACTTTTGATTTACTTGCTGCTTGGCGCAATCACCATAGTTATCGATTTACCTTCAAGCCTGGGCTGCTGTTCAACCGTAAATTTCCCTGGAATTGTGCCTATTATTCTCTCAAAAACCTTCATGCCCAATTCAGGCCTGACGATTTCACGACCCCGGAAAAACATTATAACCTTTGCTTTGTCTCCCTCGTCCAGAAACCGCCTGAGGTTCCTGATCTTGAGGTCCAGGTCATGCTCTGATATCTGCGGGCGGACTTTGACTTCCTTGACATCAACGGTTTTCTTCGCCGAATGCTTCTTGCTCATTTGGTATTTGTATTTTCCGAAATCCATGACCCTGCACACCGGGGGGACTGAGTTCGGAGATACCTCGACGAGATCGAAACCCTTTTCACGAGCAACTCTCAAAGCTTCCTGAGGGGTAAGAATTCCGAGCTGCGCTCCATCTTCATCTATAACTCTCACCTCTTTTGCCCGTATGCTTTCGTTTACCCTGATATCCTTGCTTATGCCGCCACCTCCATTTTTAAGTGAATATCATTCACTGTTTATTCTGCACTGACTGATGCATTATCCTGATAAAATCGGAAACGCTGAAAGGTCCGGCGTTTTCGCCATTTCTCTTTCGTACGGTAATCTGTTTATCGGCAATTTCTTTATCCCCTATTATAACTAAATACGGGATTTTTCTTAAGGTCGCCTCACGAATTTTATAACCTATCTTTTCATTTCTGCTGTCTATATCGACTCTGATATCCGCTGATCGAAACTCGCGGCATATTTCCTTTGCAAATTCCTCATGGCGTTCTGCTATTGTAAGAACTTTCGCCTGAACAGGAGCAAGCCAAAGCGGGAAATCACCACCATAATGCTCTATGAGAATGCCAAAAAAGCGCTCAAGAGAACCCATCAGCGCTCTATGAATCATAATCGGTCTATGTTCTTTCCCGTCACTGCCGCGATACGTGATATCAAAACGCTCAGGATTGTTGAAATCGACCTGGATAGTGCTGCACTGCCAGTAGCGGTTTAAAGCATCCTTGATCTTGATGTCGATCTTCGGGCCATAAAATGCGCCGCCGCCCGGATCAGTCTGGTATTGCAGGCCCTTTTTCTGAAGGGCAACTTCCAATGCCTGTGTCGCCCTTTCCCAGCTTTCAACTGTACCTACATATTTTTCAGGCCTCGTCGAAAGATAAATGTCATACGCTTCAAACCCGAAAGTCTTTAGCACATAAATTGTGAAATCAAGAATGTTATGCATTTCCTCTTCAAGCTGGTCTTCCCGGCAGAATATGTGAGCGTCATCCTGTGTAAAGCCACGAACCCTGAGAAGACCGTGCAGTACGCCAGATCTTTCATAGCGGTAAACAGTTCCCAACTCCGCATATCTGATTGGGAGTTCGCGGTAACTCCTCAGATCACTTTTAAAAATGGCTATATGGAACGGACAGTTCATGGGTTTGAGCTCATAATCCACGCCTTCTATATCCATCGGCGAATACATGTTTTCGCTGTAATAATCGAGGTGGCCGCTCGTCTTCCATAGGTTAAGTTTAGCTATGTGGGGAGTAAAGAGGATCTTGTAATCAGCCTTAAGATGCTCATTGCGCCAAAAATCTTCAATCGTCTTCCTTATGAGCGCGCCGTTGGGATGCCACAGGATCAGCCCTGAACCAATGTCATCGTTCATGCTGAACAGATCCAGTTCCTTTCCGAGCTTTCTATGATCTCTCTTCTTGACCTCTTCCAGGAATTCCAAATATGCTTTGAGTTCCTCTTTGCTGCCGAATGCAGTTCCGTAAATCCGCTGAAGCATCTTGTTCTTCTCATCGCCGCGCCAGTATGCGCCAGCTACGCTCAACAATTTTACAGACTTTATTTTGCTTGTTCGAGACAGATGAGGTCCCCGGCAGAGATCAATAAAACCGTCCTCGTCGTATAGAGATACTTCATCGTCAGCAATGTCGTCGATCAGTTGGACTTTATATGTCTCGCCTTTGTCACTGAAGTATTTGAGCGCATCGTTCCTGGGCATGACTTTTCTTACAAATGGACTGCCTTTCTTAATAATCTCCGTCATCCGCTTCTCGATTTTTTCAAGGTCCTCGATACTGAACGGTGTTTCTCGTTCAAAATCATAATAGAAACCATCATCTATGGCTGGTCCTATGGCAAGCTTGACCTCTGGAAAGAGATCTTTTACCGCATGTGCCATTACATGAGAGGCGCTGTGGCGATAAATTTCCTTCCCATCAGCAGAATCGATGCGGACTGGCTCCAAAATGTCCGCCGGATCCAACTGCGACGTAATCACCGAATATACATCATGCAGTTCTCCGTTGACTTTAACAGCCAGTGCGCCTGCAGAATCGAGCTCTTTTTTCAGGTTAGCCGCATCAATCTCTTTTGCGGAACCGTCTTTCTGCAACAGTTTGATAGGTTGCCTCCAATGAGAAAAAGTAAAGTATATGATAGCTGATTGACATCTATCGATTCAATAATCTGCCGTCCAACATCTCGACGACCCTGTGACATCTTTTCGAAAGAGATTCATTATGAGTGACTATGATGAACGTGACTCCGTGCTTCTCATTGATCTCAAGCAGCTGTTTGAAAAGACTTTCACCCGTAGCTGTATCCAGGTTCCCTGTAGGCTCATCAGCAAAAACAATACGTGGTTCCAGCAGTAATGCCCTTGCAACTGCAACGCGTTGCTGCTCACCGCCCGACAGTTCGCCAGGCTTGTGGTTACGCCGTTCATATACGCCCAACATGCCAAGGAGTTGACCTGCCCTGTCGGAAAGAGCACCTGCATCGCAGGGTTTATCAACACAGAACCTTGAAGTTTCAGCCGAAGACAGACTGCTGCAAATAAGTCCGGGCATCATGACATTTTCCAAAGCGCTGAACTCAGGCAACAGATAGTGGAACTGAAATACAAACCCCATCATCCGGTTTCTGAATGCAGCTATAGCTCCGTTTCCCAGGGAAAAGGGGTCTATAGCCACCCCTGCATTGTAAATTACCTTACCACTAGTAGGTGTGTCCAGCGTTCCGAGGATATGCAAAAAAGTGCTCTTACCTGCGCCAGAGGCTCCGACTATGCTTATCATCTCACCTTCACCGAAAGATACGTCTATGCCTTTTAAAACTTGCAGTTCTCCGGCTGGCGTATTAAAAGATTTGCAGAGTCCTTCGACCGTAATAAGATCCTTCACAACTAATCACCCGATTTATGTGAAGGTCTTGCGGACGATGATTTGACCGCTTTTTTTGTTTTATTGGCAGGTGCCTTTTCTTCATTCGAAATCACTTCTTTCGCCTTTTCTTCATGCTTGAAGCCTAGCTTCTCTTTCCATTCGTCTGCCTCTGCCTTGATTCTGTCCGCCTTACGGCTTAGTTTGATTGATATGTCCCGAACTTCATTGATCATTGATTCGCCGACCTGCGTGAAGATATCCCCACCCTTAAAGGCGGAAATGATCATGAATAAAAGCCACGGAGCAATAATCGCAATGGCAAGCCACTTTAATAATTTAAGAGAAGTCATTCATACCTCAGCGATTCAACCGGCTGTAGCCGGGCGGCATAATACGAAGGATATATTGTGGACAGAAAACTGATGACAATTGCAGACACGGAGACGACTACGAAGTCCACAAATTGCATCTTGACCGGCAGCTTACTCAGATAATAAATGTCAGGAGGGAGTTTGACCAGTTCATAGTTGTTCAGAATCTGGCAAAGAGCATAACCGCCTGCAACACCCATGGCCGTACCGACAAGCCCTATTACAAGGCCTTGAAGCATAAAGATCATCATTATTCCCTGGTTTTTTGCACCCATCGATTTAAGTATGGCAATCTCCTTCTGCTTCTCTACAACATTCATCATAAGCGTGCTCACTATATTAAATGATGCAACCAGCACAATAAGTATCAAGATTACAAACATTGCAAATTTCTCAAGCTTAAGCGCCGAAAAGAGATTTTTATTCATCTGCATCCAGTCTTTTGCAAAAAAGGGCGGTCCCAGTTTCTTGTTCAAAGATGTACGTACATCCGAGGCAGCGTCAATGTCCTTGAGTTTGAGTTCAATGCCAGAAATAGAGCTTCCCATACCAAAAAAATCCTGCGCAGACTTAATATCAGTCATGGCAAGGTTAGCGTCATACTCAAACATACCCATATCGAAAATTGCTGCGACTCGAAACTGCTTTATCTTGGGCAGCATGCCAAGTGGCCCTATTTCTCCGGTAGGTGATATAACATTAATGGTGTCACCAACCAAAACGCCAAGCATGCCGGACAACTCTGACCCAATGATTATCCAGGGTTGCTCTCCCGACTTAAGGCCAGTTGGGGCATTATCCTGCTGCAGCGGAAGCTTCCCGTACTTTATATGGCTGAGAATTTCTGTAGTCTTAGTCTCTGTCGGAAGACTAACGCCTTTTAAAAAAACCCCGTGCGCATTCTTCCCTGCTGAGATGAGCACCTGCCCCAACACAAATGGTGACATATGCACAACAAGCGGCTCTTCCCTGATTTTCTCCTCAAGCGCAGCATATGATGGAATGTTGCCGGCATAGCTCAATACTATTGCATGAGAATTGGCACCGAGGATTTTCCTCTGAAGATCCTCCCGAAACCCGCTCATCACAGAAAGAACAACCAGCAACGCCATAACGCCAACCGTTACACCACCTATGGAAATAGCAGTATTAAATGATATTCCCTTATGTTTCTTCTTCGACCTCAGGTAGCGTACGGCAACAAATAATTGATAGGGCATACTCATTTGTATTTCAGCTTACGCATTAATCTTGTAGACTGTTTTCATTTCTCTGCTCCGGTTTTAGTTGCGGGAAGAGGATTACGTCACGTATGGAAGACGAATCGGTCAACAACATCACTAGCCTGTCAATGCCGATACCCTCTCCAGCTGCCGGCGGCATGCCATATTCGAGCGCTCTGACATAGTCCTCATCCATCCAGTGCGCCTCTTCGTCACCTTGCTTTTTCGCTTCGACCTGCTTCAAAAATCTTTCTTTCTGGTCCGCCGGATCGTTCAGTTCCGAAAAAGCATTTGCAATCTCCCTGCCGGTAATGAACAGTTCAAATCTCTCGACCAATTCAGGATTGTCTGTTTTCCGTTTAGCCAGTGGTGACAACTCGACCGGATAATCAATGATAAATGTAGGCTGAACAAGTTCAGGTTCTACGAATTCCTTAAAGATTTCATCGAGAATTTTAGACAGTGATGCTCCCGTTTCAATATCCAATTTATTCTCTCTCGCCCATGCAAAGGCTTTATCACGGTTATTTATTGCATCCTCCGGGACACCTTTTTGCTTGAGAGTATCCAGAAGAGGAACTCTCGGCCATGGAGGAGTAAGATCGATGATATCATCCCCGTATGGCACTTTCAGTGTACCCAGAGTTTTTTCCGCCACATATGCAAATATTTTCTCGGTAAAGTCCATAAGAAACCGATAATCCTTAAACGCCATATAAAATTCGATCATCGTAAATTCTGGATTGTGTTTTGTGGAAATGCCCTCATTTCTAAAATTCTTATTGAGTTCAAATACCCTTTCGTATCCACCTACGAGAAGTCTCTTGAGATAAAGCTCCGGCGCGATACGAAGGTACAGATCAATATCAAGCGCATTATGGTGTGTACTAAATGGCCTAGCAGTTGCACCGCCGGGAATCTGGTGCATCATCGGTGTTTCCACTTCGATAAATCCATTAACTTCAAGAAAATCCCTCAGAGCCTTTATTATGGCACTCCGCTTTGCAAAGATCTCTTTCACCTGTGGATTGACGATGAGATCAACATATCTTTGGCGATATCTGAGTTCCACATCTTTCAGCCCATGCCACTTCTCCGGGAGGGGACGCAGCGATTTGCTAAGAAGTTCAAAATCTTTAACCTCGATAGTAAGCTCATCTGTTCTCGTACGGAAAAGCCTGCCAGAAACGCCGATTATATCGCCTATATCCAGCTTTTTCAGAAGGGTATATTTATCCTCCAACACTGCCTTACTGAAAAATATTTGCATCCTCTCAGTTGCATCCTGTATAGTGGCAAAGCAGCCTTTTCCGAAGTCACGCATAGAAACAATCCGACCAGCCACAGATGTCAGTGCCGGATTTGCCTCCAAAGTGTCCTTTGACGATTGACCGTAAGTGGTCTTAAGAAAAAGGCTTGTTGCTTCAGGTTCAAAGCGACCGCCATATGGGTCGATATGAAGCTCTTTCAATTCGTTGAGCTTCTTTATCCGTTGGTCTATAAGGTCATTTGTTTCTTCCATAAATGGAAATTATACTGGCCGTCCGAGCTATTAGTCAACAGCGCCTTGACTAATAGACATTGCATGAAATAGATTATATATCTATGCGAAGGCCGGTTTTTGCAGCTAATTGGAAGATGAACAAAAAGATCGACGAGGCTCAGAATTTCCTCGACGAATTCATTCCTCTCGTCTGGAATGAAAGAGAAGTCGAGATTCTCATAGCGCCTCCATTTACCGCACTTTATACAGTGGCCAATCTTCTTAAGATTACCCATATAGGTCTTGCTGCGCAGAATATCTTTTATGAGGATAAAGGTGCTTATACCGGTGAAATCGCGCCTTCAATGATTACAGACGTCGGTTGCTCTCACGTAATACTCGGCCATTCTGAGCGGCGCGGATATTTCGGCGAGACAGATGAAATAGTGAACAGGAAGGTGCGGGCTGCAAGAAAACATGGCCTGAATGTGATTTTCTGTATCGGCGAAACATTAACAGAACGTGAAACAGCAATGACATTCGACGTCCTCAAGCGGCAGATCATCGAAGGCCTGAGAGAAGTTTCTTCAGAAGGTTTGATAATGGCATATGAACCGGTGTGGGCCATCGGTACAGGCAAGACAGCCACGCCCGATCAGGCACAAGAAGCCCATGAGTTTATACGGAGCACTCTCTCGCATCTTTATGGAGAGCCTGCTAAAGCGGTACGTATTCTATATGGCGGCAGCGTCACTCCGGAAAACGTTGACAGTCTCATGGCCTGCGCGGATGTGGACGGCGCACTCGTAGGTGGCGCCAGTTTGAAAGCAGAAAGTTTTGCAAGAATAGTCAAATATACAAAACCATAATAAAGAATGCCCCGCCGGGGTTTGCAGGAGGTTATAGTGACAGTCTTTTTGTTGATAGTACATGTTTTGGTTAGTATCTTTCTAATATGCATAGTCCTTCTTCAAAGTGGCAAAGGTGCAGAGATGGGTGCAGCTTTTGGAGGGTCAAGTCAGACACTCTTCGGCAGCAGAGGCGCTGCAACGTTTCTCAATAAGCTTACTACAGCCGCTGCTGTTATTTTCATGTTAACTTCGCTTCTTCTCACAATGGTTACAACAAAAGGGTCATCTGTAATTCAAAATGTGCCTGCTGAACAAGGCAAGGCTATGCCTCAGCAACTGCCGCAACAGCCTATTCAACAGCCGGCTCAGCAGCCTGCCCCGCAGCCGCCGGCATCAAAATAATATTATGCTGTCATGATAAAATGAGCGCACATGGCCGTTGAGATCTGGAATCCATGCGCTTATTTCATCTAATTGGCCCAACGTCAAGACACTTTAGAATTTCAACCTGGTTAACACTATTTTCAATTGTCATTTTTATTACAGGCTGCAGTCGCGAACCTTCGATCAAATACCCTAACGATATTACTCTGGGCACTTTGGCCGATGCAAAACGCTTGCTGCCGCTTCTGGCTTCGGACAGCGCATCCAGCCAGGTAAGCGGATATATTTTCAACGGGCTGACCAAATATGACAAATACCTTAAAATAACCGGTGATTTGGCTGAGTCGTGGGATATAAGTCCGGATGGCCTCACCATAGTCTTTCATTTGCGTAAAGGTGTTAAATGGCATGATGGCGTGGAATTCACTGCTGATGATGTAATGTTCACATATAGTTCGGTAATGGATCCGAAAATCCCCACACCATACAGCAGCAACTACGGGCCGGTTGGAACGGTACAGGCAATCGACAAATACACTATAAAGGTGCGGTACAAGCAGCCATATGCGCCTGCCCTTGAATCATGGGGCATGGGGATAATTCCCAAACATGCATTAGAAGGCAAAGATCTGGCTTCTCCGGAGATCAGTCAGAAGCCCATAGGCACCGGGCCGTACAGGTTGAAGGAATGGGTTACGGGACAGAAAATATTGCTGGAAGCATTCGACCAATATTTCGAGGGCAAACCCGGCATCGACCGCATAATATTCAGGGTAATCCCAGACCCTGCCACAATGTTTCTAGAACTAAAATTCGGCGGTATAGATTATATGGGTCTTACGCCGCCTCAATATAAACTGCAGGCGAACACATCTTTCTTCAACCGCTATTTCCAGAGGTTCAGATACCCATCTTTCGGATACACATATCTTGGGTTTAATCTGCTCAATCCCCTTTTCTCTGACAAAATGATCCGGAGGGCTATCGCGCACGCGATAAATAAGAAAGAGATAATCGCAGGAGTTCTTCTGGGATATGGAATTCCCTGCACAGGACCGTTCCCTCCTGAATCATGGGCTTATAACCGCGGCGTGCAGGATATATCGTACGACCCGGATAAGGCAGCATCGATATTGAGCGAGATCGGCTGGAAGAAAAACAGAGACGGCTGGCTTGAAAAAGATGGCAAGAAATTTTCATTCACACTTATTACAAACCAGGGCAATGCAGAACGTCTGAAGGCTGCCCAAATTATTAAAGAACAACTGAAACGAGTCGGCATCGATATGGACATAAAAGTACTGGAATGGCAGGCGATGTTGCATGAATTCATCGATAAGAAGAGATTTGAGGCTGTTATGATGGGATGGGCTCTTTCCCGTGATCCTGACTTATATGATATATGGCATTCATCGAAGACCAAGGAGGGTGACTTCAATTTCATTTCTTATAAAAATGATGAAATAGACAGGCTGCTTATAGATGGCAGGCAGACCTTTGATATTAACGATCGCATAAAAGTTTATCATCGCATTCATCAGATTCTTGCTGACGAACAACCCACTATTTTTCTCTACATACCTGACGCTCTTCCGGTTCTTCATAAGCGGTTCAAGGGTGTGCAAAAGGCACCAATAGGAATATGGTATGATTTCATCCACTGGCGCGTGCCTGCGAACAGGTCAGAATGGTATAACTGAATCCTTCACAGCCTTTACAGGAGCGGTGTTGATAGGTCATATGCATAAGCTAAATTATTCTTGACAACATAATACTTCTGTGCTAATAATTGATACTAGTGCTTTGGAGAGATATCTATTTATTGACTCCATATTAAATTGGAAGGAGGTGACTTAACTATGAAGAAGGTTTTGGCAATCGTTCTTTCACTTATGCTGCTGGTAGTATTCGCAGTTGGCTGCAAGAAGGCTGAGCAGCCGGCTCCGGCTCCTGCTCCGGCACCAGCTCCTGCTCCGGCTCCTGTACCGACACCTGCTCCGGCACCTGAAAAGGCTCCTGAGAAGGCTCCGGAAAAAGCCCCCGAGGCAGCTCCTGAGAAGAAATAGTAACGCCTTTACGGACAACTGACACCATGAGAGACAGCAATGCCTCTCATGGTGTTGCTTTTTTAGAGAAAATGTTGCTATCATAAATTATTATTTCCGATGTTGAAAACGCTTAAGAGTGGGCCTTTCCCACTCTTTTGTTTTATGGGGCTTCAATGAACCGAAACGAAGATGCAAAAGAAAAGATTTATAACCTTGCAGGCCAAGTTGCCGATGATGAGGGGCTTGAGCTTATTGATGTCAATATACTGGGGTCTGGGCGCAAGATGCTATTACGCATTACTATCGACAAAGAAGGAGGAGTTACAATCGGAGATTGCGAGCGCGTGAGCAGAGGCATAGAAGCCCTGCTTGATGTTGAGGATCTAATCAAAAGCGCCTATACGCTTGAGGTATCGTCTCCGGGCCTGGACAGACCGCTGATAAAAATACAGGATTTTGAAAGGAGCCGGGGCAGACTCGCCAGGATAATCACGGCTGAAAAGATAAGTAACGAGACTTTTTTTATCGGCAGGTTAATAGATACCGGCGATAACTGGATAAGAATACTTATCGAAGAAAAACCTGTTAGGGGATCGGCAAAGAAAAAGACGGCTGTGGAGCCGAAGGATGTTTTCATCCCTTTGGACAAGATTTCGAAGGCCAAGCTAGAAATCGAGCCTTGAAATAGAGCGACAAGAGGAGTATTAATATGTCAAAAGAACTCTGTTTTGTGATAGACCAGATTGGCCGCGACAAGGGCCTCTCACGCGATGCCCTTGTAAAATTGTTGGAGGCTGCTTTATTGTCGGCAGCCAAAAAGCGTTTTGTCAATAAACCCAATATTGACCTGCGCATTGATCCAAAGAACTGCAACATTAGCGTTTTCGAGGCCAAGACAGTTGTTGAGACGGTTACAGTTCCGGATGCTGAGATCTCGATTGCTGATGCACAGGCAATAGATCCAGGCAAAACATTGGGAGACAAAATAGAACTGCCGGTTCTGCTGCAGGATTTTGGCCGTATAGCTGCCCAGACTGCTAAACAGGTGCTTTTTCAAAAAGTCAGGGAAGCAGAGCGAGATGTGATCTTTGAGGAATACAAAGACAAGATAGGTCAAATTATAAGCGGTACTGTCATTAGAAAAGAAAAAGGATTCTATTTTGTAGCGCTGGGGAAAACAGAGGCGTTGCTGCCTCATAGGGATACCCTTCCGAGCGAGACACTGAAAAGAGGCGATATAGTAAAAGCCTATCTTTCAGATGTTAAGCAAACCGCAAAAGGACCTGCTATCGTGCTTTCGAGGACGGATCCGAATTTTATTGCCGGCCTTTTCAAAATGGAAGTTCCCGAAATACACGACGGTATTGTCATGATAAAGGGTATAGCAAGAGAACCGGGCGAACGGACGAAGATAGCTGTCACATCTAGAGATTCTTCGGTAGATCCTGTCGGAGCATGCGTCGGAATGAAAGGCACGCGTGTTCAGTCGATTGTGAGGGAAGTAAAGGGTGAGCGCATTGATATAATTCCCTGGAGCGACGATCCGCGCATATTCATAGCCAGAGCACTGACGCCGGCAAACGTTGATAGGGTCGGCATAAATGAAGCAGGTGTCGACAAAAGTGCTATGGTTATTGCAGACGACCAGCAGCTTTCGCTGGCAATAGGCAAGCGTGGAGTAAACATCAAACTGGCTTCTAAGCTTACGGGATGGGAAATTGATATTCTGAGCGAATCTGAATATTCTAAACTTAAACTTGAAGAGGCTGACAAGGCGCTCGACGAGTCGCTCAAGAAAGACGCAGAAGAAAAAATGGAACCAGAATCATAATGACAGGGGGCAATCCACGGATTGCCCCTTTATTTACTGAATGGATATATTCTCCCCAATCCAGTATATAAAGGGTGTTGGTCCTCGGCGGGCTGCCATTCTGAAGAGACTGGGCATAGAGACTGTCAAAGACCTCCTCTTCCATCTGCCATCACGTTACGAAGACAGAAGCTCTATCAGAAAGATCACTCAGCTGACGATCGGTGACATTCAGACCGTCACAGGTAAAGTCGTGAAATCGGAATCAGCGCCTGCGAGCCCCAAAAAACCCCGTCTTAAACTGCTTTCAGTTGTGATTACAGATGGTTATGGAACCCTGACCGCCAAGTGGTTCAATCAGACATATCTTGCTAAGCTTTTCACACCGCCCCAGAAAGTCGTTTTTTATGGCACGGTAAAGGCAAGTTACTGGGGCAGCGGCGTGGAAATGATAAGTCCGGAATTCGAAATTATAGACGATGATAGTGAGGAATCCGATCATCTAAGCACCGGAAGAATAGTGCCTGTCTATGGTCTGACCGAAGGTATCAGCCAGAGACAGATGCGCAGCATAACCCATGCTGCCCTGGCAAATACGCTCTCAGATATTTCTGACCCTATGCCTGCGGATATCATAGCGGCATTGAAGCTGCCAGGGCTTCGGCAAAGCATCGAAGCTGTTCATTTTCCTCCTGTCGGAACATCCATAAATGACCTTAACGGAGGCACCAGCCCCTATCATCAGCGGCTTTCTTTTGATGAGCTTTTTACCCTGCAGCTTGGCCTTGCAGCTATCAAGAACAACGAGGTAGCAGAAAGAGGCATCCCTTTTAAGCCTACAGGCAAACTGTCAGAGAAGCTTCTTGAAAAATTGCCGTTCTGTCTAACCGCAGCTCAACAAAGAGTGATCGGGGACATAATGTGTGATATGGAATCGCCACACCCGATGAACCGTTTGATACAGGGAGATGTCGGATCCGGAAAGACTATAGTAGCATTCGTAGCAATGCTGGCTGCCGTTGAATGCGGCTATCAGGCAGCATTGATGGCTCCTACCGAAATACTTGCTGAACAGCATTATATGAACATCGGCAACCTCGCCGAAACATTAGGACTGAATGTCCATTTGCTGACCGGCAGCAAAAAAGACAAGGACTATGAAACCATCTCTTCGGGGAATGCCCAGCTTGTCATTGGAACTCATGCATTGATACAGGAGGCGGTTTCATTCAACAGGCTCGGCCTGATTGTGATAGATGAGCAGCACCGCTTCGGCGTCATGCAACGGGCCAAGTTGAGAAAGAAAGGGACGAATCCGGATACGCTTATCATGACGGCTACACCAATACCGCGGACTCTGGCTATAACACTGTATGGAGATTTGGACTATTCCCTTATCGATGAGCTGCCTCCCAACAGAACTCCTGTGCTAACAAGAATAATACGTGAGTCACAGAAGAGCACTGTATACGATATCATTGAGGAAGAGGCTAAATCAGGCAGGCAGGTATATGTCGTTTATCCGCTGATCGAGGAGTCTGATAAAAGCAATCTGAAAGCTGCCATTACGGGCATGGAAGCGCTTAAGAATAAATTCCCTGCGCTCAGGGTCAGCCTGATACATGGGAAGCTGCCGACCAATGAGCGGGCAGAGATTATGGCCGAATTCAAAAAAGGCAAAATACACATTCTCGTATCGACAACAGTTATAGAGGTTGGTGTAGATGTGCCTAACGCTACACTCATGATAATTATTCATGCTGAACGTTTTGGCCTGTCACAGCTGCACCAGCTGCGAGGCCGCGTTGGAAGGGGCGCTGCGCAATCGCATTGCGTGCTGCTGACATATGGCGGCTCTTCAGACGCAATGAAGCGGCTGGATGTCATGGCTCGCACAAATGATGGGTTTAAGATTGCGGAAAGAGATCTTGAAATCCGGGGGCCGGGAGAATTTTTTGGGACCAAGCAGTCTGGTCTGCCAGACCTGAAAGCGGCCAATCTGCTGCGCGATTACAAGCTCCTGGAGATAGCAAGAAGGCAGGCTTTTGACCTAATGTCTAAAGACCCATATCTTGCAAAATATCCGGGCCTGAGAAAGAACTTGGAATCCTTCTGGGGAAAGAGGCTCGATCTTTTCAAGACGGCATGATATGTCTCCCATTGACTCACGATCTGTAATATAGTAGATTTATTCACATGGACGATATGTCTGCCTCATCAGAAAATCATGTCGTGAGGCTCAAGAATTTCGGCAAGTCCCGAAGGGTAAGGATAGCTGGAATTATTCTGATAGTATTCTTCATCATCTTTTCCATAGTTGGCTTTTTTGTCCTGCCCCCTTACTTGAAAAAAACAGCTATGGCAAAAATCAGCGAGCAGATTGGAAGGCAGGTCAGCATTGAAGCAGTAACCATAAACCCTTATACGTGGGAAGCCGCTGTGAAAGGATTTGAGATCAAGGAATCCGACGGCAAGACCCCGTTTATCACTTTCAGCAACCTCTACGTAAATATTCAGTTCAAATCAATCTTCAAAGCCGCTCCGGTTTTCAAAGAGATAAGATTGGATAAACCGTATCTGCATCTGGTTAGAACTGCGCCCAATCTATACAATTTCTCAGATATAATTGACAAAGTCAGATCGGCACCTTCGGCACCTCAGAAGAAGGAGCCTTCGAAACCGTTTTATTTCCTGGTAAAAAACATACGAGTCGTTGACGGCAATATTCAATTCGATGACAGACCCGTTTCAACCAAACACACCATCGATAAAATAAATCTTACAGTGCCTTTCATTTCTGATCTTCCGGCTTTCAATGAGGCTTTTGTTGAACCTTACCTGAGCGCAATTGTTAACGGAACACCCTTCAACTTCAAAGGAGCGTCCAAGGTTTTTTCAAACTCTCGTGAGACGTCCTTCGATATCTCTTTCAGGGATATCGACATCCCACATTATCTGGCATACGCTCCGGCTCAGCTCAACATTAATGTACCCTCAGGAAAGCTGGACATACTCATGAAGCTGGCTTATCGTCAGTTTGCAGACAGATCACCGATATTAGTCTTGACCGGCGAGACTAAAGCAAGAGACCTGATCTTTTTACTGAAAAAGGAGAATGCTGAGTTCCTCAGAATTCCAAGTTTGGGCGTGAGGGATATTTCATTTGACCTGGACGCCCACAGGATTGAAATCGGATCGATATCAACTGAAAAAGGATGGCTTGCAGTTTCACGCTCGGCAGACAGGCACATTAACCTCGCCTCGCTAGTTGCCGGGAAACCACCGGCAAACGCTGCGCCTCAGGAAGATGAAGCTCCAGCAAAGCCTTCAGCGTGGACAGTGCTCTTAAAATCGCTTGCCGTTGACGGTTATACTCTAAACTTATCTGACAAGAGCAATGCTATGCCGTTTGGTGTTACAGTCGACGAAATTTCATGCAAAATAGACAATCTCTCAACAGCTAAAGATTCTAAAAGCTCCCTTGCCCTGTCAATGAAGGTTGACCATAGGGGAAGCATCGCCGCACAGGGCGACTTCGGGATTGAACCAGTTTCAGCAGATCTGTCGTTAGATGTCAAGAACCTTCCTCTAAAGCCTGCGCAGCCGTATCTGGCCGAGCGGCTTAAAGCTATCCTTGCTTCCGGCGCCCTTAATGTAAATGGAAAGATAAGCACAAGACAGGCGGACAAGGACCAGTTCAGGACATCTTTCAAAGGTAAGCTCTGGGTCAATAGATTCATTCTTCTCGATAAAGCCAATGCAGAAGACCTGTTAAAATGGGACACGCTTTATATGGGAGAAATGGATATAAATTACGCGCCGCTAACTGCGCGCATCCGCGAAATATCTTTGACTAATCCCTATTCGCGTATAATCGTCAATGCTAATCGGACCCTTAACCTTCAGGAAGTTTTTGTCCAGGACGAAAAACAGCAGGAATCTGGCCAGACAGCGCCTTCATCAAAACCGGATGAAAAAGCCGGTCCGGCTGATCAGCAGAAAACAGGCGCTAAGAAAGCGCAGCGTCAGGCCATTCGAATTGACAAGGTCACTGTGCAGGGCGGCACTGTCAATTTGACAGACAACAGCGTCAATCCAAGATTCAGCGGAAATATGCTGGATATCGGTGGACGCATATCCGGACTCTCATCCGAAGAAAATAAATTTGGTGATGTTGAATTGCGCGGCAAATATGATAAATATGCCCCTCTGGAAATAACGGGCAGGATTAATCCGCTTAGAGATGATCTCTATGTAGATTTGAAGGCAGATTTCAAGGATATGGACCTTACACCTGTCAGCCCTTATTCCGGGCGCTACGCTGGATATACTATCCAGAAAGGAAAGCTTTCATTCAGGCTGGAGTATCTGATAGTAAAAAACAAGCTTGATGCTAAAAATAATATCTTCCTTGACCAATTCAACTTCGGAGAGTCTGTCGAAAGTCCAGAAGCAACCAAACTGCCCGTGCGGCTTGCTGTTGCGCTTCTTAAAGATCGCAACGGACAAATAAAACTCGACATACCCGTCAGCGGTTATACGGACGACCCCAAATTCAGTCTGGGCGGCATCATACTGAAGATAATCATTAACCTGCTTGTTAAGGCCGCCACATCACCGTTTGCCTTGCTTGGTGCAATATTCGGCGGCGGAGAGCAGCTCAGCTATGCGGAGTTTGATTACGGATCAGCCTCTCTAACGCCTGACACTATAAAGAAGCTCGACACGCTTGGTAAGGCGCTGAACGATCGCCCCGCCCTTAAGATGGATATTTCCGGACATTTCGATGCGGAAAAGGACCGTGAAGGCCTCAAGCAATTCCTTCTTTCGCGGAAGGTTAAGGCTCAAAAGGTAAAAGAACTTGCAAAGGGAGGCACAGAGATACAATCCGTCGACGAAATAAAGGTGACCGATCAGGAGTATCCGGAATATCTGAAAAGGGCATACAAGCAGGAAAAATTTCCAAAACCTCGCAACTTCATCGGAATTGCGAAAGATATTCCAGCACCTGAGATGGAGAAACTGATACTGACAAACACAACGGTCAGCGAAGAAGATCTCAAAACGCTGGCAACCTCTCGCGCTCAGGCTGTCAGGAACTACCTGGTTCAGTCATCAAAAGTGGATCCGGAGCGCATTTTCATTGCCGAGACAAAGGCTACTAACAGCGAAAAGAAAGAAGGTCTAAAGTCCAGCCGAACTGATTTTAAATTAAAGTAAATTATTGCGTGACAGTGAACAATTGAGTTGTTTATTGAACTGCATACATATATTTCATCATAGTACAGTTGCGAAATCAGGGCTTTGCGCATTAAAATTATAAGATATGTATGCTAAGCTCAAGAATGATTTTGACGAAGGGCTGAATAAACTCAAGTTTTTTGGCAGCCTGCTATCAGACCGTTTACGGATTGAAATTGCCGTTTTCCGCCTAATGCACAAATCTGAAGAACTCAAGAAAAAACGCGACGCCCTTCTACAGAAGATCGGCGGAGAAACTTACAGAATGCACACCAACTCCGGCAGCTCACATCCGAATCAGGAGATGCTGGACGCAATTAAAGAAATTGAAGGGCTCGAAGCTGAGATAAAGGAGATTGCCGATAAAGTCTCTGAAATAAGCAGGGTTATGGCATGACCGTGATTGTAGCCGTATTCCTGGTGTTAGGGCTTGTTATAGGCTCTTTCCTTAACGTATGTATTTATAGAATACCAAGAGAACTTTCAATTGTAACTCCGGCTTCGTCCTGTCCCAATTGTAAAACACCGATAAAGCCATGGGACAATATACCCGTGATTAGCTATATATTGCTTGCCGGGAAATGCCGTAAGTGCGGACAGAAAATAGCATTGCGATATCCGTCAGTAGAGCTGCTTAACGGCCTGTTGTATGCGGCGGCAGCCTATCAATTCGGCTTGGGATGGCATTTGCCTCTGATCTGCGCACTCATTTCATCAATGATCGTCATAACTTTTATAGACCTGGATTTTCAGATTATACCCGACGTAATCACTTTACCTGGAATGCTCATAGGCCTGGCTGCCTCTTATTTCATTATGCCCGATCCCTTTTCGAGACATACTTTATTGAGTTTTACGACATCCATCATCGGACTGCTTGCCGGAGGTGTTACATTCTATTTAATCGCTCTGTTAAGCAGGGGCGGTATGGGTGGAGGCGATGTCAAAATGATGGCAATGCTGGGGTCATTCGTGGGATGGAAGGGCGTGTTCTTGACAACACTCATCGGAAGCTTATCAGGTTCATTAGTTGGCATTGCGCTGATGATCTTCAAGGGCAAAGGCAGAAAGACAAAAATACCTTTTGGCCCATTCCTGGCATTGGGATCACTGGTAACACTTTTTTTTGGGCGCATTATTCTGGATTGGTATTTTCCCGGCCGGATCGGCTAGAATACATACAGCACATCAATTAGGTTGCCGCCTTTTATCGTCATAAAGATCGAAATAACAGTAAAGGCCGGATTATCAAATAACACTTAACGGCCACCGGAGCAATAAAACCAATGAAAAGAGATGATTTAAGAAACGTAGCAATTATAGCCCATGTCGATCATGGAAAGACTACACTTGTTGACGGCATGCTGAGGCAGGCCGGTATTTTCAGGGCTAACCAACAGGTCCAGGAAAGGGTTATGGATTCAAATGACCTCGAGCGTGAACGGGGCATAACTATCATGGCCAAAAATACCGCAGTTGAGTACAACGGGGTAAAAATCAATATTGTGGATACTCCGGGCCATGCTGATTTCGGGGGGGAAGTTGAACGCATACTGAAGATGGTGGACGGAGTGCTGCTGCTCGTCGATGCATCTGAAGGCCCCCTGCCGCAAACGCGCTTCGTGCTCAGAAAGGCCCTTGAGTTGAAGCTGCAGCCTATACTTGTAATAAACAAGATCGACAGGCCAGATGCCCGCATCCAGGAAGTGCTGAACGAAGTCTATGACCTTTTCATCGATCTGGACGCTACTGATGATCAGCTCGAATTTCCGATAGTTTACACGAATGCAAAGCGTGGCATTGCAACTACTGATGTTTTAATTGACGGTACAGATCTCAAACCTCTTTTCGATCTGATTCTCAGCACAATCCCTTCTCCTGAAGGCAACCCCCAGGATATTTTGCAGTTGCTCGTCACAAATATAGACTACAATGACTATGTCGGCAGACTCGCCATCGGCAAGATATTCTCAGGCGTTGTAAAAGTCGGCAGCCACGTAGCAATGGTTGCGCGCGACCAAAAGATCACGAAGACAAAAATAACCTCCATATATACGTTTCAGGGACTGGAAAGGGTTGATGCAACTGAGGTCTCAGTCGGGGACATAGTAGCTCTCGCCGGACTGGAAGGCATCAATATCGGCGACACCATCACGGATATCGACAACCCGCGCCCCCTGCCGCGAATAACGGTAGACGAACCTACCATCTCTATGGTCTTTTCTGTAAACACATCTCCGTTCGCCGGACAGGACGGCAGATACGTCACTTCTCGCAACTTGCGGGAGCGCCTCGAAAAGGAACTCCTGTACAATGTTGCTATCAGAGTGGAATTTGATAACACGGATTCCTTCAAGGTAATGGGCAGAGGAGAGCTGCAGCTTGCCATCCTTATAGAGATGATGAGGCGCGAAGGGTATGAGCTTTCCGTATCCATGCCGGAAACAATCACAAAGGAGATAAAAGGCAAACTGCATGAGCCTATGGAACTGCTCGTAATAGACGTGCCTGAAGAATTTGTAGGCGTAGTTACTCAGCAGGCTGGTATGCGCAAAGGAAGGATGCAAAAAATGCTGAATAACGGACATGGTCGTGTGCGGCTTGAGTTCAGGATTCCGTCTCGCGGTCTTATCGGATTCAGATCGCAGTTTCTGACCGATACAAAGGGAACCGGGCTTCTGAACCATCTGTTCGACGGTTATGAACCGTGGCATGGCTTTATGTCGAAACGACAAACCGGAGTGCTTGTTGCAGACAGGCCGGGCAAATCAAACACATATGCATTATTCCATTTGCAGCCCAGAGGCATACTGTTTATTCGCGAAAACATTCCAGTTTACGAGGGCATGATAATCGGCGAAAATGCTAGAGAAGCTGACCTTGATGTCAATGTGACCAAGGAAAAGAAGCTGACTAATATGCGTGCCGCCAGTGCAGACGACATAATGCAGCTGATACCGCCGCGACTTCTCAACTTGGAACAGGCGATCGAATTTATAAAGGAAGACGAACTCGTAGAAGTAACGCCCCAGTCTGTAAGGCTGAGAAAAAAAGTTCTTGAAGCGAATAAAAGACCGCGACCTAATAAAGATTAACCTTTTGCCGAAGTGCAGACCATACACAACAGACAAACATGTATGCTTGAGGCATAGTGTAAATTATGAGTGTCAAAAAATTATTGCGAATTGTTTTGCTGCTCTGTGTTTTGGCCTTTATTTTAAGCATCGGCGTTTATTTAGTTTATCCGGATGTCTCAAAGCTGAAGAAAGAAAATCCAAAGAAAACATCCTTCATGGAATATCGTGAAAAACAATGGAAGGATGAGGGCAGAGAGATCACTATCCGACAATACTGGGTGCCGCTTTCACGCATTTCCAATTACATGACAAAAGCAGTTCTTATTGCCGAGGACGACAAATTCTGGTCTCATACCGGCTTTGACTTTGAGGCCATAGAAAAATCCTTCGAGAAAGACCTTAAAGAAAAGAAATTTAAATTCGGAGGAAGCACAATCAGTCAGCAATTGGCCAAGAACCTTTATCTCTCGCCTTCGAAAAACCCCCTCCGCAAGATCAAAGAAGCAATGCTTACCTGGCGGATTGAAAAGAATCTTTCCAAGAGGCGCATACTTGAGCTTTACCTGAATGTGGCCGAATGGGGAGAAGGCATTTTCGGCATCGAAGCGGCGTCACGTCACTATTATGGAAAAACAGCATCTGCACTCACTGCGGAAGAAGCAGCTCATCTGGCTGCGGTTCTTCCAAATCCGAAAAAATACAGTCCAGTCGCCAGTTCCAGATATGTGAACAACCGTTCAAGGATCATCTATGAGATCATGGTAAGAAGGGGAATAGTTGTCGAAGAATACGAAGACTCAGCCAACGATGCTGACGATAAAAATACGAATCAGGAGCCTCCGCTCATCGACAAGATAACTGCTCCCGGAACACAGTAGTAGTCTGTTTCATATCAGAATGATTATGCAGAAAAGCACCTCGTCCCGCAGCCGTACAGTAACTTGATCACAAGATCATAAAAATAGGAAAGATGTTTCCAATCTGAATGCTGTTCCCTCGCTATGATCTTCTAGTTAAGGACGAACTCGAATTTCATCATTATGCTACCAGGAATAGTCAGTATCGGCATTGAACAAGTGCAATATAATATTCATATCGGCAAATTGAACAACTCAGTTTATGTCATTATATCAAATAGATATGCTATTAAAAACTAATATCTGTCATTGACAGTTTTTGTGATTAGTGATAATATCGGGAGACTATTTAATATATAGTTATGTTTGACTAAAAATGACATGAGCCACGATAACCGATACATTGAAAACGAACCTTCTTTCCTGGAGTATTCAAGGAATGCTCTCGGCCATCATTTTGTGTCTGGATCTGATTTTGATCAATATTACTGCCTCTTTCCCAACGACGAGTCAAAGAATGAATTTCTTAGGGTTGCATCATTCTATTTATTCCTGGTGAAGAACGGAAATTGGATTAATAACGTAGTCGGTAAAGGCTCGGTTACTGATTATCTTACAAACTCGTATAAGTTGGTTAGGATCTTCTCTCTCATAGAGTCACTCTCCGATCGGGAACACCAAGATTTTTTCCGGTGGCTGTGTACCTACAGCAAGACAAACAGTACCTTCCCCGTCGAATCGAGAAGTGGATTGGACGCACTTTTTCAACACGTACAACAGAGATTTCGGCGCGATCAATTTTTGCGTAACTTTTTTCGAGCGGCTCCCAGAGGAACAGCCGGTCACGCTGAGGCAAAAAATTCAGGTTCGTGGAAAACCTGTGTCGACAGTTAAGCGTGCAGTTCAGGTGCTTTATGGATTACGTAGTCGCTTTGTCCATGAGGGAATCCTACTTGTCCAACTGTCCGATGAGCCGCTGATGAGCAGAATCAAAAAGAAGGTTCATTATTTCAATATTAGTATGCCAGATATTGTTGAATGATTTGAGCATGCGCTCGTCCTTCACTTCGCTGCAAAACATGACATTACGCTACAACGGATTGCTAAAAGCTTCGCTTTTGCCGTCCGCTGAGCTTAACGCAATCATACATATTATTAGCCATATTTATATATTGCTCTATTAACCTTCCTCATAGTATAGTAATCCTATGAAGAAGGCCCATTTTGAATGGGACGATAATAAGGATAAGGAAAATCAGACAAAGCATAATGTGTCCTTTGCTTTGGCGCAACATGCTTTTCTTGATCCTAACCGCGTAATAGCTGAAGACATTAGTCACAGCTCAGAAGAAGATCGCTTTTCCTGCATAGGTCGCGTGGGCGAAGATATAATAACGGTAAGGTTTACATATAGGAGTAATATCATCCGCATTTACGGAGCTGGTTACTGGAGAAAAGGGAGGAAGATATATGAAGACCAAAATAAAGTACACTGAAGAACCGATAGGCGAATTGCGAGTTGTAAAGGATCTTCTGCCTAAGCCTGAGCAGTTAGCCTTGAAGGAAGAGAATATTAAAATTACAATTTCACTGAATAAATCGAGCATTGATTTCTTCAAGAAAAAGGCTAAAGAACAGCATACGTCATATCAGAAAATGATTCGGCGTCTTATAGACTGGTACGCTTCACAGCATCAAAAAAGTGCGTAACCTAGCGCTGTAAGGGATCGGCATAGAACTTGGGTGCGATTTCAGGTTTAGATTCGTTTTAAGTATTCACGCTTTATGCTCCAGTGCACGGCCTTCCCTTGGGCTTCGGTGTTATGCTTATAAATGAATATTGATCAAACCCTATTAATAATTGCTGTTCCTGCTGCCATGATTCATGTGGCGGAAGAATACAAGTATGGCTGGGTGTCGTGGTCGAATGCTTTCATCTCTGGAATCACGATCAAGCAATTTATTGTCATTAATGCAATGTTTGTAATTCTGTGTATTATTGCTGCCATATCAAGCAGGGGCTTCATAGCATTTAGCTCGTCAATATTTTCATTGTTTCTGATAAATTCATTGGTCCATATTGCGCCTGCAATCAAGCAAAAGCAGTATAGTCCCGGGCTTCTTAGTGCAGTTTTCTTATTTATCCCAATTGGTGTTGTTGGTTATACATCATTATTAGCTCACGATTTACTGTCATTGAAAAGTTTCATGTTTTCGATATTGCTTGGTTTGTTGTGGATGAGTATTCCATTTGTTTATCAGATTCTGCGGGCGGCATGTGGGAGATAAGTATAATAAGCGCTTCGAATACGATGTCTCTTCCGCTGCGTTGCATGGCAAGGTACGGCTCAAGCGCATGTTGGGCAAAGGAGCAAACGCTAACATGAGCATTAACCGCGATCGTGTTTGCCCAGTTGGAAGAGCGGGCAGTCTGGACAATATATTTAGACGGTGGCTGCAGAATCCACTAAAAATATTGGCTCCATTCATCCAGGATGGAATGGTTGCCCTGGACATTGGCTGTGGCCCAGGCTTCTTCACATTAACCATGGCGCAACTTGTTGGCACTACCGGCCGAGTCATTGGTGTTGACCTTCAGGAAGGAATGCTGGAGAAGATCCGGCGCAAGATTGAGAAGACAAACCTTGAGAGCCGGATCGCATTACACAAGTGCGAGAGGAACAGCATAGGTGTTGTCGAGCAAGTGGACTTTGTGCTTCTGTTCTATATGGTCCACGAGATTACGAATAAGGAACAATTCTTCAATGAGCTAGCAGGCATCTTAAAGTCTACGGGAAAAGCTCTCATTGTGGAGCCACCACTTCATGTCTCGAAGGCGGCTTTCGAGCGCACAATTAGAACTGCCGAAAAAGCAGGCTTCAAGCACTCATGTGGACCTCATATATTGCTGAGCAAGACAGCGATACTGCAGAAAGCCCAACAAGACCTTTGAGGAGACTCTTGATTGTCGTCACAGAATATCATAATCAAGCAATGCGCTTACAAAACGCGTAATGCAAACCCTGTCTGATACAACTAATGCCTATCTAAGAGATTCCACCTTAAGGCTCTCTGCCTTAACAATATCGATATCAGCCTGGATCTGCTTGACTGCCGTTGACAGTTCAGAGAAGATAGCCTGTGCCCGCCTGTCGTCGCCTGCCTTTTCAGATCTCACAGCTTCCTTGGCAAGCGTATGGATTCTGTCGTGTGTGGAAGAAAGCTTACCAAAGCCCGGTAAATGACCAAGCTGCGACTGCCCTTCTGTCGTATACCATTTGCCAAAACGGCATGTATGTTTTTCCAGATCTGCGTCTTCAATAGACTTTCGTCCATTAATTGCATCTCCAACTTTATACATGAAAGACCTTATATCTCCTTTTGCAATCTCCAGCATGGCTGCGCCGCTTCCTATGGTTTGGAATCCGGAAAATGATTGCGTCAAATCGCCTACCACACCGACTATCCTGTCGGTTCCCTTAAGGACCTCCGCCGCCCTGCTCTCAGTCTCTTTAGCGATAGAAGATGTGATCTCGATATTTCTAGCAACTTCTTCTGCCGCCGAAGACTGCTCCTCAACCGCCGTGGCTATCTGAGTTATTTTGTCGTTTGCGTTAGCTACTGCTTCTGTCATGCCTTCAATGGAACTCATGACCTGCTTGATTGCCTCATCAGCCCTTGTTACCTCTTCTGCCGTATCGCTCATTCTTCTGGTCGTCTCAGCTGATTCATTCTGAACCGCTCTTATTTCGGTCGTGATCTGTTCCGTAGCCTTAATCGTCTTTTCTGCGAGCTTTCTGACCTCATCAGCAACAACGGCAAACCCCCTGCCCTGCTCTCCAGCCCGTGCTGCTTCGATGGCAGCGTTCAGCGCAAGCAGGTTAGTCTGGTCGGCAATCTCCTTAATAACCGTCACTATGTTGCCGATATCGGCTGATTTAGAATTCAACTTGTCGATCAATTCAGCAAGCCCAACAGTTGACACATGAACCCCATTAACTGTCTCAACAGCGCCGAGAGCAATGTCCCTGCCTTTATTTGCCATGCTCATTGCGGTGGCGGATATTTCCGAAGCCGACGATGCATTCTTGGCTATTTCCGTGATGGTCTGACTCATCTCCTCCGCCGCAGCGGCGATCTGGTTGGCCTGCGCAGATTGCTTCCTTGCTCCGGATGTCATTTCATTAGCGTTATCTTTCAGCATGCCCGACGTTGTTACCACCTGCCCGGTGGAAACAAGCATGCTCTCTACCATCTTTCCGTAAGAATCAAGCACCTTGTTGATGTCATTAGCCAGCAAGCCTATTTCATCTTTACCCTTGGCAGTTAGTCTGCTCCTCAGATCGCCTCTGCCGTCGGATAAAGCCGATGAAAATCCGGTCATAATATGCTCATATTGCATCACAGGGCCGGAAATGAATCGTCCCCCCACAAAAAACGTCGTAGCAGTAACGACTACCGAGATAATGACCAGCACTATGCCCATCCCGGCTAAAATCTTAAAAACCGTTGTCATTACATCGTCCACATAGATCCCTGTCCCGATATACCAGCCCCAAGGTTTGAATGATTTTAAATAAGACAGCTTCTTGACAATCTTGGATCCTTCAGGTCTCGACCACATATAAACGGCAAATGCGTCACCGTCCTTCTTGGCGACGCTCACAGCATCATCTAAAAAAGACTTTCCCTCCGCATCCTTAACTGAAGAAATAGGTTTGCCTATCAACTCCGCTTTAGGATGGGCCAGCATTTTGTCAGCATCGTTGATCCAGATATATTCCCTGCCACTTTCACCGAACCTGAAATTGTTCAATCTGTTTAGAGCGCGTTGTTTTGCCTCCTCAACCGTAAATTCACCCTTTGAAGCACGCTGCTCATATTCCGCCACAAGATTGTATGCAATGGAAATGACATCCTGTACGTTACTTTTCTTTTCTGCCATAAGCTTCTCTTTGGTAACAGGCAGAACATATATAAATAATCCTATCATCATCAAGCCGACAGCCATTATCGGCATCAAAGACAACTTCCAGAAGACAGGCCAATTTTTGAAACTGAGAATGTCCCGGATATTAAACTTCATTGTCTTATTCCTCCCGCTGTTACTTTTTCAAAAAATTGGAATCAACAGCTACAAAAATGAATCACTACGGAACAAATTCAATTTGGGAGAGCTATAAAGTGCAAACTTGCCAATAAACATGCCCTAATAAAGCCTTAATAATGGCTGCCCCCCACTGCACATAAACTGCATGATTATAGCAAACTTGTCGGATGAAGCCCTTTTAAAGTTAAATGATATTTTTGCATAGAGCCATAATTATTTCTTATAAATGCTCAGCTACTGCTCCCGGCTCAACTTTCTTATTTCTTCCATCAGCTCCATCGGAGTGATGATCCCCTTCTTCAGCAAAAGGTTTATTAGAGCTTCCTGCTCAAGCGCGCTGCTAATAATAAGCTCTTCGAGCGACTCCATTCCCTCTTTTTCAGGTTCACCGCTCATCTCAGTCCTCCTTGTTCTTTCTTGTGGTCTCCACACCTCTACATAAACTGTCAATCTGACTATTCTGCGATGCCTGAGATTCATAGGAAACCGCTGAAACAATAAAAGATGCCGTGTCATTAGGCCTCTTCACTACAACCTCATCGCCTTCTGATTTTCGCAACAGTGCTTTAGCCATAGGAGAATCAATGCTTATGTATCCCCTGTCAGCATCACTTTCATCTGCGCCCACAATACGATAACGGTACGCAGTCCCTGAAGCATCCAGGAGCTCCACCCAGGCGCTAAAGTAAATGACAGATTCATCAGCCGGTTTGCGGTCAACAGGAACAAGCTCACCTAATCTCTTTGTCAGGAAACGCACGCGGGAATCTATCTGGCGCAACTGCTTCTTCCCGTATATATATTCTGCATTCTCGGAACGGTCACCCATTGCTGCAGCTTCGGCTACGGCTTGTGTCACTTGGGGTCGCTTGGTCTTCCACAGATATGACAGTTCATCAGAAAGGCGCCTGTATCCTTCCGGTGTTATATAGGGAGATGCCTTCGAGCCTGCCGATGTTCTCTTCATACCCATCGATTGTGAATTATACCATTTTAGCAAGTGATCGGATTTCAACAGACTCCTTGCTCATCCTGTTTCCATCAATGGCAAAATGTATGTTATTCTTTAAATTATGATTGCACGCAAATTAACGGTTCAACGCCTCAGCATGGATACTCTTTGCCTGAGAATTTTCCTGCTTTTTGGCGATAGCGTATAGCGATGGAAATGAACAAGATAGTGGTTTTCGTTCTTGGCCCTGACAGGCCGGGCATTATAGCCACAATATCAAAAGTGCTTTTCGAATTAGGATGCAACCTTGAGGATGTAAGTCAGACCATACTGCAAGGTGAATTCCTTGGAATCTTCATTGTTTCAACAGCAGCCCGCAGCAGCCGGGAAAAAGTGTTATCGGCATTGCAGAAGCAACTCGCACCTTCCGGCCTCTTCGTCCATTTAAGGTCAATGGATGCTCAGGCGTATTCTCAGGCGCATTTGAGCGAACCATTCATAATCACGACTGTCGGTCCTGACAGGCCCGGTCTGGTAGCCGGGATTACAGAAGTGCTTGCCCTTAATAACGTTAATATTACTAACCTTAAAGCTGTGACTCGGGCAGGAAATAACCGCCTTGATTACGTCATGATCTATGAGATTAATGTGCCACCCTCAGTAGATTATCACCAATTTAGAACAGCGCTGCATGACCGTGCATCGGAGCTTGGGCTGGACATCAATCTGCAACACAGAAATATATTCGAGCAAATCCACAGGGTGTGATTTTGTTAACTGAACGCGAGATAATAGCTACTCTTGAAATGCTGCGGAACGAGAACCTGGATGTCCGCACGGTAACGCTCGGTGTAAGTCTTTTTGATTGTGTGAGCCACGATCCGGAGCGTTTCATTGCCAATATTCGCACAAAACTATTCAGGATAGCAGGATCGCTTGTGGAGGTCTGCAACGAAATTGGCTTGAAATATGGCATACCGGTGGTCAACAAGAGAATAGCCATCAGTCCGATTGCGGTCGCAGCGTGCAGTTATTCTGCCGAACAAATGCTGAGCATTGCAGTAGCTCTTGATGATATTGCAAATAAGCTCAAGATCGATTTTATCGGTGGATTCGGAGCGCTGGTTGAAAAAGGATTCACAAAGGGAGACTATGCACTTATTGAAAGCATTCCTGATGCTTTAGCAAGCACTGAAAGAGTCTGCTCATCCGTAAATGTGGCTTCAACCCATGCGGGCATAAACATGGATGCTGTCTTACTGATGGGGAAAACGATTAAACGTGCTGCGGAGACCACCGCAGACCGGGACGGCCTTGGCTGTGCCAAGCTTGTAGTCTTTGCGAATATACCGCAGGATGTACCTTTTATGGCCGGCGCCTATCTCGGCATAGGCGAACCGGATTCAGTGATCAATGTGGGAGTCAGCGGTCCTGGTGTAGTTAAAAAGGCAATTGACCGTGCACGCTCTGCTGACCCATCGCTTGACCTTGGCAAACTGTCTGAGACGATAAAGCGTACTGCCTTCAAAGTCACCCGCGTAGGTGAACTCATTGGAAGGCAGGTTGCAGATAAGCTGGGGGTACCCTTTGGAGTTGTTGACCTCTCGCTCGCACCAACACCTAATGTAGGTGACAGCGTAGGCGAAATCTTTCAGAGCCTCGGACTTAAGAGTATCGGGGATCCGGGATCCACTGCCGTCCTGGCTATGCTTAACGATGCCGTAAAAAAAGGCGGCATTTTTGCCAGCTCATATGTCGGCGGTTTAAGCGGTGCATTCATTCCTGTTAGCGAGGACCTGAATATAGCGGAAGCTGCAAAGAACGGAAAGCTTTCACTGGAAAAGCTCGAGGCAATGACAAGCGTATGCTCTGTAGGACTCGACATGGTTGCGATCCCTGGAGACACATCGGCTGAAACAATAGCCGGAATTATAGCGGATGAAATGGCCATTGGTGTCATAAATAGTAAAGCCACAGCTGCCAGGCTCATACCAGTTCCGGGCAAGAAGGCAGGAGAGCATGTCTCTTATGGTGGATTGCTTGGCGAGGCGACTATAATGAACATGCGTGATGACGGCGGTTCAGCAGGTTTCATCAATCTCGGAGGAAGAATTCCGGCACCGGTGCAGAGTTTCAAAAATTAGAAACAAATACAGCTGATGACATCAAAATTAACAGCAAGCGATAAAATAAAGCAGGACTTTACTAAACGGCGCAAATTACAACTAATAGCCATATGTGTCACTTTAGCGCTTCTCTTATTGCCGGCCCTGCTTTATCATCATTCCCGGCTTTTGGAAGGGTTTTCCAAAAACAGCCTGTTAGCAGCTCAAGTTCTGGTCCTTTGCGTATTTATCGGCTTCACTGCCGCGAACTGGAAATGCCCTTCCTGCGGCAGCTATCTTGGCCCGGATATCAGCCGGCGGCAGTGCAAACGCTGCCGTTCACAATTACAATAGTCCCGCAATTCTTCATTCACGCTCTGCAAGCAGCTTATAATACTTCTTGCCCTTGAGCGATGTGACATATGAAGGCCTGATAATTCTTCCTTGTATGATTTCTTCGATTCTGTGAGCCGACCATCCGGCAACCCTTGCCATAGCAAAAATCGGCGTAAACAGTTCCATCGGGATGCCCATGCACCTGTAGACGAAACCCGAGTAGAAGTCTACATTTGTGCAGACGATCTTACCCTTCTTTTCTCTTAGCAATCTTGGTGCTATCCTGGCCACTTTTCTATAGAGAGAAAATTCTTCTTCTCGCCCGGCAACTTTTGCTAACTCACCGGCTCTTTCCTCAAGATAGACAGCTCTGGGATCCGATACCGTATATACTGCATGACCCATTCCGTAAATCTTGCCGGACTTGTCGCCGGCCTCCTTGTCAAGAATCATTTCAAGATATCGTGTCAATTCTTCGTTGCTATCCCAGTTTTTAACCTTTTTCTTGATATCATTCATCATTTTAATGACCGCTTCATTCGCACCACCATGAAGGTGACCCGAAAGAGAGCCTATGCCTGCACACAAAGCCATATAAGTATTCGCACCGGAAGAGGAAACGCATCGGGTGGAAAAAGTCGAGTTATTTCCGCCACCGTGCTCCGCATGGAATATCAGCATGGTATCGAACAGTTCGGCAGTGGCCCTGTCGGGGATGTCGCCCGTGAGCATATACAGAAAATTCTCCGCTGCGCTCAGTTGCGTCAAAGGTTCCCTCAACTTCTTGGCATCCTTTCTTTCCATTTTTGTGGTCAGGTAGTTATAGGCTATTATCGTAGGTAACTGAGCGATCAGTTCTATACACTGTCTTGTCACATCGTTCATGTCGGTCGAGTTCGATTGTCTGTCGAACATATGCATGGCTGAGACCATCGTATGCAGGGCCCCCATCTGGTCGTCATGCCTCGGCCTGTTCAATATCATCTCTCTGGCGCCGTCAGGGAGAGCTCTCTTCTTCGCGAGGAGCTGTGAAAACGCCCTGAGGTCGGAAACGGTCGGAAGCACACCCGTCAGCAGCAAATAGACGATTTCCTCGAATCCGACCCTTCCGTCCTTTTCCTTGCCGTGCACCAGGTCCGCGACATCGTAGCCGCAGTAAAAAAGCTTTCCGGGGACAGGATTGACCTTTTCGGTCCCGTCGCCGCGCGCGACCTTCTCGTAGCCGATTACCTGTCCCTTGCTGGTAATTCCTACAAAGACCCCTGTGCCGTTCTCATTCCGCAGACCGAGCTTTATGTTCTTCTCTTTGACGATTCGTGGGTCCACCTTGTCATGAAGCAAGGCAAGTTCCTGAATCTTCCTGAGTACTCCGTCCATATTACCGACCCCTTCTCACATTTCGATCTGTCTATTAAAATATTTTTATACTATACAATGCAAATCGTATACGGTATAGTATTGCTCATAATCTGGAGATAAGATACAATTTAGACATCACAGCATGTCATATCTAACTGAAACACGGAGGTGAACGATGACACTTAATGAACATGGACTGCCTCTGATACAAGATGCAGAATTAAACGGTAAAATCGTCTTAGTGCGCTTCGATCACAATGTAGTTAAGAAGGGAGAGATACGCGACCCATTCAGGATTGATCAGACTATTGGAACATTGTTTCATATAGTGGAGAGGGGTGGCAGGCCGATAATGATGACGCATATCGGCAGACCCAAAGATAAAAAAAGCGGGGATATAACTTGCAGGCCGGAAGAGTCAGTGGAACCCATAGTAAAATACCTGGAGCAGAAACTGCACACCAGGATTCATATCCCACGGTTTGCTACAGACCCGGCTAAAGGTATCACCGGCATAGATACATCAATTAATCTTGCTATTCGAGCTCTTCGAGACAGAAAGATTGGAGGTATTTATCTGCCGAATACCAGATGGTTTTATGGTGAAGAGGCCAAGGGTGAGTCTTGTGACAGCTTTGCAATTCAGCTTGCAGGACTCGGAGACATCTATGTCAACGATGCTTTCGGATCATGGCAGCCACACGCCTCTACATTTAACATAACAGGCCATCTTCCCTCCTATGCCGGATTCCTGATGCAGCAAGAAATTGCCAATCTGGATAGAGTGCTAAATCCGGACAGGCCATTTCTTGCTGTCGTTGCAGGATCGAAGTACGACACAAAGATCAGGCCTCTTTATGCAATATATGAGAAAGTCGACCGGCTCATACTCGGAGGAGTTATTTATAATACTTACCTCTGCGCAAAATATAATGTTCGAATGCAGGGAGTGCTTGAAGATGATATTGCGCTTGCAAGAGAACTGGTCGAAAAGGATAGGCACCAGAAAAAAATTGTCGAACTGCCTAGTATTATAGAATCGGACACTTTGGACGGAAAGATTGAAGGGAAATACCGTACTCTGTCTGTTAAAGATTTCAAAGCGGGTGCTTCATATGGCTATATCCTTGATATCGACCCGTCATCTTTTGACGATAAAGAGGTATCCGGGGCAATATATGCTGCAAAAACAATTTTCGTAAACGCCGTAATGGGCTTCACCCCGCACTTTACTGCCGGATCACAGGCGCTTGACAACGCAATAGACATGAACGCTTCTGCTATTAAAATGTACGGTGGAGGCGATACGCTACAGGAGTTCAAAGATCTCTGCCCAGGGCTATATCTTTCAGTAATGGACAACGCAAACTACTATTTCTTTACAGGTGGCGGAACAGTTCTGACAGCAATTGAGCAAGGCAGCCCTTATGGGCTAAAGCCTGTGCAGGCGCTGATCGAAACCGGCAAGAAAATGACCAACTCGAGGTAATCAGATCGAAAAAGCAACAACTGTTATATTGTCCGCTCCGCCCATGTCTAACGCGAGCCTGATAAGTTTCCGCCCTGCAACGTCCACAGGATTGTTCAGCAGCACCGCTGAAATGTCCTGATCAGTCACATAGCCGTGCAGACCGTCGGTGCATAATAGTATGGTATCTCCAGCCATGAGGTCATAGCGGCTTGTACTCGGCGACAGATGAGGCGAACTTCCGACTGCCTTGAGTATGATATTCCTTTGAGGATGCTTTTTGCCCTCATCAGAGGATATAAGACCGGCATCAAGAAGTTCTTGCACCAAAGTATCGTCTCTGGAGATGCAGCGCAGACATCGACCTCTGAGAAGATAAGCCCTGCTGTCTCCAGCATGACAAAGAAGTCCTAAGCCCCCTGCTGCGACAAATGCAGTACAGGTAGTTGCCATACCGCTCAATCGCCGATCTTCTATCGACTCACGGAAGATGCGCGCATTCGCCGCTTCCAGAGAGATTTGCAGGGCCTCTGGATTATCGTGTGCTGTATTAGAGTAGTAGGATTCTTTCACTGCTATAACGGCTTCAGAACTTGCTTTTTCCCCAGCTGGCCCTCCGCCGACACCGTCGGCCACTATCGCCAAGATGCCTTTGGAAGCAAGGATGTCTGCGTTATCGGGTATATAAAGAAGGTAAGAATCTTCATTCTCACGCCGTACCAAGCCCCTATCGCTTCCGGCAAAATATTGCATCGAATAGAGTTCCCGGCTTTCTGCTATTTCTTGTCCTTTATATATAGATACCAGGCGGCTGCACCGGCAAGCGTTGCAGCTCCAGTACCTAACCCAATCTTCCAGAGTTTTTTCTTGCGCACTATCCTGTCATCGACAATTTTCGAATACCTGGCAGCAACTATTTCACAGTGGTTGATGTCAGCTTCGCTGAAACCAAATATATCAGTGAAAAGCTCAATCCTTTCGTCTATCACTATGCGAAGCCGCGTCCAGTAACGCACTTTGTCCATGTGCGGCTTTCGTAATCGTAACTCTTTCTCATCCCTTATAGTGCCTATAAATCTTCCAAGCAGAGCCTTGTCAGCGCCTCTGTAAATAGGCAATTCAGGAGCATCAAGCTCACACAGGATCGGCCATTGATGCTGCTCTTCAATTCTAAATATTTCAGGCCATAACCTTTTGCCGGCAATCCTGAGTATCACCGTTTTGCTTACAGACTGATAAAAATCATGCAGCTCTTTTTCCGAAAAGCCAAGACCCTTGAATATAGTTAAGAATTTCTTAAATGAAAGCATTTTGTTAGTCCAGTTATTGTTTATTTAATTGTAACATTCTGGAGGCATTGGCTACAGCCAAATGCTACCGGTCACCTAAAAATAAGAAACAGCAGAAGGGTTATTCCTGCTCCAAGAACAGATCCGGCTATCACTTCCAGTGGAGTATGCGCTTTGATTGTGATCCTGCTCTGCGCAATAACAACTGCAAGAACGAAACCGATAAGCGAAATTGAAAAATTTTCAGTTATCAGCGTTAGGGCCAGCCATAGCGAGAAAGCAAAGGCGCTGTGCCCACTCGGCATACCGCCGCGCAGCGGGTGGCCGTGCCCAAACCTGGCCTTCATCACCACTACCAGAACTAGCACTATTACAACCGATATCAGACCAATCTCGTTGCTCGAATGCTTTGCTATGATAACACCCGTCTCGAAGGCACTCTGCACATAGGGGAATAAAACTATATAGCCGATTACCATGGCGCCGATGGCCGTAATCAGCACTGCTCCGGCAGCAACATCCTTTGCAATTCTGGCCCTTTCACTGTATTCAGGAGAGATCATGTCTACTATGAATTCAACAGCAGTATTCATCATCTCAGCCATCAGCACAAGTATTACCGTAAGAGCCACAATCAGAAAATCATGGCGCTGAACGCCTAACACATAGCTGAATATGAGAACGGTTACCGCGGAATAGAGGTGATATCTAAGGTGCCGCTGGGTCTTGGCAGCATAAAGTATTCCTTCAATAGCATTATTGGCGCTATCTACCCATTTTCTCAAGGGCATTCAGCAGCTCCTTTTCCTTTTTCCTCATTTTCATGGCATTGTAGCGATCCTTCTCATGGTCATATCCAATCAAGTGGAGCAATCCGTGCACCAGCAAATGCCGCATCTCTAAGCCAACATCAATTCCCCTATCTGCTGCTTGCCGTGCAGCCTGGACTGGATTTATCACTATATCGCCAATGTCCGTCGACACCTGTTCAACCACAATACCTTCGAGTTGAGAAAAAGAAAGGACGTCAGTAGTTTTATCTATACCCCTATATGCAAGGTTCAGCGCCCTCATTCTGTTATCCCCCACCAGCAGTACGCTGACATTTGCATCGGATGGATCAAACGAGGCGCCCGCAGAAAGATTGATACCTCTGATTCTTCTACCCCTGGAAAGATACATGAGCGCAGCTGCCAGTATGCGCTTGATCTCAGGCGGATTTACTTTTATCGATCTTTGGGAGTTCCTTACCGCTATTTCCATTATTATGTGTTGTTTTCTCGACGACCGCGTCAGTCTTTTGGTGCGAACCTCTGATTTCCACATCAGGATATTCTATCCTCTTATGGAATATGCTGGTTAGCACAAAGGTAAAGCGCCTCTTTATCTCAGACATATCCTTAAGAGTAAGCTCGCATTCATCAATCTGTCCGTCAAGGAATATCTCATTGATGATTTTTTCTACAAGTGCGCTTATGCGCGCAGATGTAGGATCAGTCAATGCTCTTGCAGCGGCTTCTACTGCATCAGCCATCATTACTAACGCCGCAACTCTCGTCTGCGGTTTCGGCCCCGGATAGCGATACTCATCCATGTTAGCAATCCCATTGCGCTCTTTCGCCTTCTGGTAGAAGAAGGTCATCAGGCGAGTACCGTGATGCTGCTGGATTATGTCCAAAACCATCTTGGGCATTTTATGCTGTCTGGCATGTTCAAGGCCTTCTTTAACGTGCGATACCAGTATCATTGCGCTCATGTGAGGCGCAAGACGCTCATGCCTATTCAAAGCGCCCTGCTGGTTCTCTACGAAATATTCAGGCATCTTGATCTTGCCGATGTCGTGATAGTAAGCCGTTACCCTCGCCAGCAGCGGATTTGCGCCCACAGCTTCCGCCGCAGCTTCAGCAAGGTTGCCAACTATGATGCTGTGATGATATGTACCAGGCGCGTTTATCATCAGATTCTTCATCAGCGGCTGGCCAAGATCGAGAAGTTCCAGAAGACTTATGTCAGTGCTGACTCCAAAGAAGTGTTCGATGAGCGGCAGTATGATAGATACAAGAGCCATAACAAAAAATCCCGACATCACAGCAAAGAAAATTCCAGCCGGTGCTGCATCCGTAAAGAGATTAGACGTCAGCAGCAGAATAATTCCAGATGTTACAACATTGACTGCGCTGACACAAAGGCCTCCTTTTATAAGTGCCGAGCGCTTCTTACACCTTATGACGCTGAAAGCAGCCGTTAAACTTCCTATGAAAATATATGCCGGGACATAAGGATTGTGAAACCAGACGCCTGTAATAAGGCTGATTATAAGGGCAAACATCAGCGCAGCATGAAAATCAAAAATCAGGGCAACAAGCATAGCGCCCACCGGGATGGGACTGCCGAACATGGACGTCATACCGACAGGAAAGCCGAGACCTCGGCCCATGCCGGCATTCAGATGGTCAAAGACCCTGCCGATAAAGAGTGTTGCCACCAGAAGTAAGCCCAGCAGCAGCACCATTTTATGATCATTGATAAAAAGCGGCTTATATCGTTTAATGTCCTTGAAGAAAATAAAATAAACGGTAACGCACAGGAAAAAGCTGCCGAGGAAAAAACTCGGATTAATCTCTTCCTGTATAATGATGGCGGATACAAAGGCAAGTCCGCTTAGAAACGATATGCTTGCAGACTGATCCGCATATTTTTCCTTCAGAGTGGCGATCAAGGACTGTATATCTTTTGAGACGCGCTGACCGCTACTCTTCTGTATCCCGTTTTTCATGTCTCTCATATGCTTGCACTATCTTCTGGACCAGTCTATGACGGACCACGTCCCTTTCAGTAAAATTGATGATCCTGATACCCTCAACGTCCTTGAGGATCCTAACCGCTTCAATAAGTCCAGACATCCTGCCGGACGGCAGGTCTATCTGCGTTATGTCTCCCGTAACAACAGTCTTGGACCCAAATCCCAACCGGGTGAGATACATCTTCATCTGCTCCGTTGTTGTGTTTTGAGCTTCATCAAGGATAATGAACGAATCGTTTAATGTACGGCCTCTCATGAAGGCGAGAGGCGCAATTTCTATTGTCCCTCTCTCTATAAGCTTTTGGGCTTTGTCTATCTCCATCATGTCAAAAAGAGCGTCATAAAGCGGTCTTAGATATGGGCTTACTTTCTCAGCAATGTCGCCGGGCAGAAAGCCGAGTTTTTCCCCCGCCTCTACAGCCGGTCGTACCAATACTATTCTTGAAACCTGTCTCTGGAGGAATGCATGTATTGCCATGGCCATAGCGAGATATGTTTTACCTGTACCGGCAGGACCAATGCCAAAAACAATATCACTTGTACCTATCGATTCAATGTATAATCGCTGCGTTTCGGTCTTTGGAATTATAAAACGCTTTTTGGATGACACGGGGATGCTGCTTGAAAACAGACTTTTGACGGAAACATCCTTGCCTTCAGAAATAGACCTGACTGCGTAAGTTACATCCTCAGGCCGCAAGGTGTAACCATTTCTATTAACCTCTCTTATCTCTCCTATGAGGCGCCCGGCCTTTTCCACTGATTCGTCCTCCCCTTGCAGAAAGAGCCGCGTGCCCCGTATGCTGATGGCGACTCCAAGGGATTCCTCAACCGATTTCAAAACCTTATCGGCTCCGCCGTGAATAAAAGGGTATTCTTTTTCCTGATCAAGATCCAGTTCTATAGTTTTCGTAAATCCCTCCGGCAACTACATGAAGTGAGTTGAGCCATTAAATCTTTCCGCATATAACAAGACCATCTATCCCTGCACTTTTGAGTCCTGCAAGCAGTTCATCGGCTTCCTTTTTTGTAGTGTAATGTCCTATCCTGACCCTCGACAAGGATTCACCTTCAGGTGACTTATATCCAGAAATTGACGCCTTGAAACCTTTTTTCAATAGCAAATGCTTAAGCTTGGTAGCCTTTTCAGGATCTTCAAACGCACCCAGCTGGACTGTATAGAACGGGCTGCCCCCATTCCTGGACTTCTGCAAATGTCTTCTTGCTACTTTTTTTGGCCTATCCTTGACCTTAGTGTTATCCACAATTCTCTTGCCGGATTTACCGGCATCACCCTTGACCTCAGCCGGCCTTGATACGCCGGACTTATTATTAACATCAAATACCTTCTTTTCGGTACCGGCTATTTCTTTTTTCGCAGGCTCTTTAGGGGCTTCGGATTTCTTTTCGTCAGACATTCTGGACGAGCGCCCATTGGCCTCCTTTGCGGCAGGTATAATATTGTCACTACGCTTTGCCATAGGCTGAAGCTCTTTCGGGATTATTCCCGGAGTCGCAGCAGGAGGTACAATTGTAGGCTTGCCAGATGAATCCAGAACAGTACGTTCTTCGGATAGGGCAACTTTATTGTCGGCTTCAACCTGTTTAACAATGCGAGGTGTGGTTGAGCCGCCATAGCCCAAAAAATAGCCCAGACCAAAGCTGAAAAGAGCCGTCCCTGCTATAACTGCTATCAGCATCTTTCTGCTGACAATTACTAGCGAAGAGGACGATTGGGTGCCCTTTCCGTTCATAAAATCAGCATAGCATCACCATAGGAAAAAAATCTATAACCTTTAGCGATGGCCTCACGATATGCAACCATAAGCTTATTATATCCGCAAAGTGCCGAAGCGAGCATCAGAGGCGTTGATTGCGGCAAATGAAAATTGGTGAGCAGCGCATCTATAGCCTTGAATTGATATCCGGGATATATAAAGATATCCGTTGATCCACGAACAACACCATTGCTGCCGACAGATGGGCTGTATCTACCGCTCAGATAACCTTCCAGTGCTCTTGCAGCAGTCGTGCCGACAGCGACGATCTTGCCTCCTGATTTCTTGACGCCCCTAATTTCATCGAGAACAGACTTTCCGATTTCAAAATATTCCGCCTGCATTTCATGATCATGCACGCGCTCAGTCTTTATCGGGATAAAGGTGCCTGCACCTACATGAAGGGTAAGTCTGCGCACAAGAACCCCCTTTGCCTTCAGATCCTGCAAAACATCTTCGGTAAAATGCAGTCCGGCTGTCGGTGCGGCAATAGAGCCGCTCTTTTCCGCATAAATAGTCTGATACCTCAGCATGTCGTCTTCGTCAGGCATCCTTCTGATGTATGGCGGCAAAGGCATTGCCCCGCATAATGCAAGGATCTCCGAAATATCAGAAATACCGTCATTGACAAACCGCAGACGCCTTGAATTGCCCCCGTTCAGAGAGATCTCGAATATTTCTGCTTTGATGCCTGATCTGAACGATACAAGCCCCACATACCTTCCCCGGCATAGTATCTCCCACGCACCCGCCCCGTCCCCCTTCACAAGTATCAGATCAATTCTTCCACCTGATGGCTTTTTGCCTATCAGCCTGACGGGCATTACTTTCGTATTGTTGAGTATCAACAGATCACCGCTGACGAAGTATTTTGAGATATCCTTGAAAAGCCTGTGTTCCAAAGTTCCGTCACGTTGCACAACAAGCATCCTTGAACCATCGCGCTCAGGCGAAGGTCGAAAGGCGATAATATTTTGCGGCAGATAAAAATCGAAATCAGCGGTCTTCAATTCTTTGTATCTTGGTGCCTTGATAGAAATATTCCAGGATTTGCCTGTACGTCATGCCATCCTTAGCCATTTCGAGGGCACTCCATTGACACATACCCACGCCATGTCCATAGCCCCTTCCTTCAAAAACCATCAGGCTATTGTTTCTCGATATCCTTGTGATCAGGGTGCTTGGCAATCGTTCCCATCCTAACCTCTTTCTCAGTTCGGTTGCAAGAATGCCGGTATTTCTATTTTCCATCCCGATTACAATATCCTTAGCCCTGCCGGAAGCAGTGCGCGACTCGATGTTGATATCGTTTATCCCCTGCAGATCAAGCGCCTTTTCTATTTCAGACACCGGTATTATTTTTTCCCACATAAAATACGGGGAAAGTTCGGAGTTCGTCTTTACCGGTTTAAGATAAGGGATATCCTTTCCGAAAACCTCGACGGCGTCTTCAGTCATACCACCGCTAGTTGAATGATAGAAGGCCGCTATCGGCTTTGCAGCAAACATCAATATCTCTCCTCGTGTAGCATTGACCGCCTGCTCAACGCCGGCAGATCCATTGGAACCTTTATACGCCTGATCAAGCACTGTGGATGTAAGATTATAAGGTGCGCCGGGAGCAGAATTGCCTATCTGATAAATCGCATAAGTTCTGGCTGCAACTGCCTGTGCTTTCAAGGCCTCAATATCCCAATTGCTTTTCATCTCGGACGCTACTACTCCCTTTACATAGTCTTCAAGCGGCAGGTCATTGATCACATACAGACCCTTATCGCCCTTCCAGACTTCTATCACTCCGGAGTATTTGACGCCACTTAGATGTACATCACCGGCAGCGCTGCCCATGCAAGTAAGTCTCTCATCCTTTGCGGGCAACTTAAGTTCTTTATTATCCATAAGCAAAACACGGACAGATGTTTCGGCATGAGCGGAGTTCTCCATGCAACAGATAACAAAAAGAACGAATGAAACAAACAGTAATGCTGCGTATGTTTGATTACCGCTGTTGATGTCACGCTGCACAGAAATAATTGTCTCGCGTTTCTCCACTTATTTCCGTCCCATAAACCAAAAGATAAGTGTAAGTATCAAGCTAAATAAAATACTGGTCGCTATCGGAAAATAAAAGGTGATGTTTTTTTTCTGTATAACAATATCGCCGGGCAACCTTCCGACCCACGGAAGCCTGCCCGAAATCGTCAGGAGCAGCCCGATGGCAACAATTACTATGCCGACTATAATAAGCAATTTGCCGAAATGTTCCATACCATTAAGTAGGCTTCAGAGTTGAGCTGTCTGAATTCAAGGGCGTCTCCATGTGCCTTTCCATTTCGGAATAGATGCACCCGCAGTATTTCTGTCGATACAGGTCCATTGCCTTTGCCATACGACGTCCTTCTCCAAATCCCACGCGAAAATCCTCAAAATAAAACTCGACCCCATACTTATTCTGTAGCGAGTATCCCACTTCTTTTATCATATCAATATTTTGATAAGGACTGACAAGAAGTGATGTGGTAAATGCATCAGCCCCTGACTCTTTGGCAATCTCCGCAGTTTTATCCATCCTGACCGAATAGCAGAACTTGCATCGATTTTTTTCATTGTTTACGACATTCTTCAGAAAATCGATCAATCCATAGTTGCCATAATATTCGACATCAAGCTTCCATATTTCCTGCAGCCTTCTAAGTGAGTCAAGCCTATTCCTGTATTCTGTATAAGGATGGATATTTGGATTAAACCAGAACCCTCTGATGTCAACTCCCCGCAGTTGTAATGTATGAATTGGGTAGATGGCGCAATTAGAACAGCAGATATGCATAAGGACCATCATGGCAGATAACTAAAACAACCCTTGAGGTATAGATTTGCCCAGATGCTCATAAGCTCGGCGAGTGGCGAGCCTTCCTCTCGCTGTTCTTTCAATCAGCCCCTCCTGCAGCAGAAAAGGCTCGTAAACATCTTCTATAGTGTCACGATCTTCTCTAAGTGTTGCGGCAATAGCATCAATGCCGGCAGGACCGCCGCTGAACTTTTCGATTATAGTAAGCAACAGCTTCCTGTCTATCTCATCAAGGCCCAGCGTGTCGACAGCAAGAGCATCGAGCGCTTCACGCGTGATCTTTATGTCTATAATGCCCTCACCCTTCACTTGGGCGAAATCTCGCACACGCTTGAGTATTCTGTTTGCAATTCTCGGAGTGCCGCGTGATCTGCGAGCGATCTCATCCGCGGCATCTTTATGCAATGAAATGCCAAGCAACCGTGCTGACCTGCCGGCGATCTCTTGCAGATCAGATGAGTCATAAAACTCAAGCCTGCAGATGACACCGAAACGGTCTCTGAGAGGAGATGTAAGCAAGCCTGTGCGGGTTGTTGCACCGACAAGCGTAAAGCGAGGGAGGTTAAGCTTTAGTGTCCTGGCATTCGGCCCCTGCCCGATAATTATATCAAGGCTATAGTCCTCCATGGCCGGATAAAGAACTTCTTCCACCACGCGAGACATCCTGTGTATCTCATCCACAAAGAGTATATCGCGATCGGAAAGATTAGTGAGGATAGCGGCAAGATCTCCAGGCCTCTCCAAAACAGGGCCTGAAGTAGTCTTTATGTTAACTCCCAGTTCATTTGCAATAATCGTAGCAAGAGTGGTTTTACCTAATCCTGGAGGACCAAAAAATAACACATGGTCAAGGGGCTCTTTCCTCATCAGAGCTGCATCTATGAAAACCTTAAGGTTTTCCTTAATCTTTGTTTGGCCGATAAAGTCGCACAGATTGCGAGGTCGCAGATTCACTTCATAAGAAGTTTCCTCCTGAAGAACTTCCGGAGTTAATGGCACTGTGCCGCTGTCTTCTATCTTCATTGTGCTACCTTCCGTATGCCGCGGGTATCTATTCCTTTGTTAGATATTTTAACGTCTCTTTCAATAAACTCTCAATGTCCCTTAATCCACTGTCATAAGCCTTGTCAAGAGCATCCTGAGCCACGTTCTTCTTGTACCCAAGATTGACCAGCGCAGAAAGTGTATCATCATACAGTGCATCTTTCCTTTCCTTAAGAGTCGGCAGTTTCTCTCTGAGTTCGAGAATAATGCGCTGGGCCGTCTTCTTTCCCAGTCCGGGCACCCGGCATAGCGCCTCGATATCTTCAGAGTGGACAAGTCCGTAAAAGGTTTCAGCAGGAATGGTTGAGAGTATGCTTAACCCAATCTTAGGACCAATACCCGACACGCCAATGAGGGTCATGAATATTCGCTTCTCCTCCTCAGATTGGAAGCCGAACAGTTGCAGCAGATCTTCACGCACATGCAAATATGTAAAAAGAAAAACCTCGGATGATTCATCAGGCATGGAGGATAAAGTTGAAAGCGGAACGCTGATTGAGTATCCCACGCCCCCGACGTCGACTATGATCCCCTCAGGTCTTTTTGATATAACTTTACCCCTCAGGGTTGCTATCATAAAGCCACGACCCTATGGCGCCCAGCCTTTCTGGTAAGGTCAGAAATTGCCCCCTGAGAATGTGAGTGACAAAGCGCAGCCGCGAGTGCATCGGCTCCGTCAGAAGATAGCTGATGATTTATGCCCAGAATCTCCCTGACCATGCACTGAACCTGGTTTTTATCAGCCCTGCCATAGCCTACCACTGCTTGCTTTACCTCAAGTGGAGTATATTCGAAGATTGGAAGCCCGCTAAGTGATGCGGCCAGCAAGACTACTCCGCGAGCCTGGCCAAGACTGAGCGCAGACTTGATCCCCTTGGCAAAAAACATCCTTTCTATGACAATTTCGTCAGGTTCAGACTCGGTTATAATTTCACTCAATGATTCATACAGATCGCGCAATCTTTCGTGCAAAAGCTTTGATTCAGTCATCACGATCCGGCCGGATTTTATATATGAACAAGCATTTAGACGTCGATTGCCGTTGAACCCGATTTTTTTGTTGCGTATCTCCTGTGCGCTGATCAGGCCGTACCCGCAACTGAGACTGCCGGGGTCAATGCCGAGGATTTTCATTACCGGATTCCAGTAGCGCTCCTGGATGTGCTGTTCCCTCTCGGAGCTTCAAAAAGAATCTCTTCTACTATCTGACATATAACATGCCCCAGAGTAATATGCACTTCCTGGATTCTTGGAGTATCTTCGGAAGGGACGACAAAAGCATAATCACACTTGGCGGCAAACTTGGAACCCTTGGCCCCCGTGAAGGCTACAATCTTTACGCCTTTCTTCCTGCCGACTTCTACAGCCTTAATGATATTCTTGGAACTGCCGCTTGTGCTGATTGCAATGGCTATGTCACCAGGCTCCGCCAACGTCTTGAGCTGCCGCGCAAAGATATCTGAAAAGTCGTAGTCATTCGCTATGGATGTTAGAACAGCCATATCCGTGTTCAGCGTGATAGCAGGCAAACCGGGCCGGTCTTTCTTAAAACGATTAACAAATTCAGCTGTTATATGCGAAGCATCGCATGAGCTGCCACCATTGCCGAAAAGGTACAATTTGTTCCCTTCGCTGAATGCCTCTGCAATTAAATTGGAAACCTTGGCTATAAGAGACAAATGTGTCTTGACAAATTTTTCTTTTATTGCTGCGCTTTCCGCAAAGGCTTCAAGTATCAATTTTTCCATCGGGATAGTTTACAGCCATGAATTAAAGCTAGTCAACCTTATAGAAACCCTGCTCAGTTCGTTTCGCTGCGGGCCGCAGCCCTGCGATAGAAGAATGACGTATAATTGATTTTATAGTCGTTAGGATCGAGAGTTTTGCTAATGCTGCGGATGTATTTGCCGTCCCCATCCCTGCGGCTAAGCGCTGCAATAAATGGCTTCACTGATCTGCCCTGAGCGTCTGTCAGAACCATTACTCGCGGTCTTTTCAACAGAACGCTATGGGGCTCCACGACAATCCCCAGTTCATTGCTGTCAAGCATCACCAGTGATCCAACCGGATATAGCCCCATCATGGAAACAAACGTCTTTAGCAGCACAGGGTCAAGCTCTTTGCCCGCCTTTTCAAGCATTAGCTTTATAGCCGAGTCTGGTGAACGGTACCCTTCTGTGTAGGATCGCGCTGTTGTCAGGGCGTCATACCATTCCGCAATAGCGATTATTCTTGCATAAAAATCCTGTTCGAAAATATGATGAACCGGCGGATACCCTGAAAGGTCGAAATGCAGGTGGTGTTCAAATGACGCAATAGCGGCTCGCGTTAGTTGATCATCAGCTTTCTGGATGCCATAAATAGCTTTGAATCCCTGAACAGTGTGGCGCTTCATTATTCGCCAATCATTTTCATCATAAGTTCCTTGCTTATTGAGAACTTCTGTCGGAACCAGGAGTTTGCCAATGTCAGCCAGAAATGCTGCCAGTCCAAGCTCTGCCAACTCCTTCTTGATGAGCCCCACCTTGCACCCAAGTGCTATTGCCAGTATTGCAGTGTTTACGCGATGGCGATAATTATAGTCATAGCGGTTCTCAATTAGCGCCATTCCCAGCAGCATTGGATCGCCGTTGGCGATCATGTCCGCCAGATGTTGAAGGATGCGCCTGGTGCTCCGCACATCAACTCGTTCCCCTGCAGTGAGCTGTTCCGGCATTTCCCGCGCCAGCGATACAAGACGGCTGTAAATGCCTGTTATCCGTTCCCTTACCCCCTGGCTGCCCGAATTTCCATTATTACCTTTATGTTCAGATGTCATGCTCTATATTCCTTATAGCATCTGTTACAGTCTGTCTCAGCGCTTCATTCTTACAATCGGCAAGTTTTTGCAGGCACGGTAGCAGTCTTTTGTCTCTCTTTGTCCCGATACTGTATGCTATAGCAGCCTTGTTCTCTTCATTTCTTGCCTTTCCAAACAGACTCCGTTTCCTTAGCTTTTGTTCCAGCAAATAGAGCACATCCTCACTATCGTACCGCAGCAAGGCATTGTAATATTCTTTTTTCTCTTCATAATCACGCTTGAGAAATCTTCTGCTCCGCACCGCATTCTTCATGAATGATTTAGCAGACGAATCGCCTAAAGAAGGGACAGCGCCCAATGCTGTCAATCTGACAGACAGATCCGGATCTTCCAGTGCCGTATTCAGAACCCCGCGCAACTCATTACCTCCGAGTTCAGCAAGGGATTTAACCACTTCTCGCCGGACTCTGGCATCCTGATGATCCAATATAGCCAAAAGCTCTCGTTTAGCCTGCCTGTCACCTATCTTTCTCAGTGCTATTACTACATTGCGAATAACATACCACCGCCCATCGGTCAGACCGCGCGTAACTTCATTTACGTCAGCCTTTCCTACCTCGCCGAGAATATTAACAACTGCTTTGCGCGCAGAAATCGTTTCAAGATAGCCCAAAATCGATATCAGATTAGGTATTGACCCTTTGTCCATCAGGCCGACCAGCTTTCCCCTGGTTTCATCGCTAATCCTCACGCCACCGTCAAGCATAGACCCAACCTTTACCAAAAATCTCTCAGAGCTGAAAAAAGAAAATATATTCGATAAATTTGTCTTAAAACGCAGGTCATTAGAAGCATCAACGTAAGCCTTCTTGACATTAATAAAAAAGTCAGCCAGCACATCAATCTTCCTTGCTTCAAGGGCCAGTTCCACTGCCTTCTTCATGATACTTTCTATTTCGTTATATTCAATTTCCGTCTCGGCCAGAAGGAAAAGCTCCAGTATGATCGCAAACAACCTCTCTGTTTTATCTGCCCGGTTTAGTTCGATGTCCTTTTTCAGTGTCAGCAACTCGGCATCGGTGAACTCTGCGTTATAGCCTATCTGTTCATCTGGCTGCCTTAAGACAGCATCGCTATGTGCTCTGCCAAGTTCGGAGGAAAGTTCAATACTGAGCGAATCTTCTCTACTAGAAAACTCTTCATCACTAGACATCTCGAATATGTCCGGCTCGTAAACAATGCAACGAATATGATTGAAGTCCTGGTCCCATATCTTAGTAACCAGATCGTCACCGCCGCGCTCCGTATCTCGTGATATTATGGCAACAAATCTTGTAACCTCATCTTTGGTCAGACCTTTTTTGAAAATTACTTCCCTGACGCCATCTCTAAATAAAATAAGAGGTACATTATTCTCCTGTGATTCAGAACGATATATCTCTTCGAGTTCGAAATGAATTTCGTCAAGGCTCACGTCGAACGCTATTTTTTCCTGAAATTGCAAAAGCCGTAGCAGTTCTGCGTAAAGATCTTCAATATATTTGTTAGTTACCGGGCTGTTGACTGGATATATTCTGACCGCCTTGCGAGCACGAAACAGATTCTCTATCACCTTCTTGGCTGAAAGAATTCTTTCGGCGTAGGTAAGCATAGAGTATTATATGCTTAACAAGGACGAAAAGTAACATTTTTTTATTAAATCTTAGCATCGATCAGTCAAATATGTGGATTCTCCCTTATTTGATGCGATTACGATTACCACAATGTCAGCTTAATAATTTTGGCTGAGAAAACATGACAAGAATGTCTGATGTGTTCGAGAAACCAAGATAGTGTTTAACAGTTTGATGCTGAGTTCCACAAGCAAAAGGGATAACCTTAATTTTAAATATCGGTTATCCCTCTTACAATTCAGTCTATTCTAATGCTGTCTTGCTATTCTAAAACTGTCTTGCTCACCCAGCCATCCACCTGAGAGCCGTCTTCTTTATCAACTCTAACTTTTACCCAGTCTTTATTAGAAGAAATCTTGGTTATTGTTGAACCACCCGGTATTGTAGCGATAACAGGCTTATTCGGGCCCGGTGCGGATCTCACATTGACGGAATTATATTTCGATTTGACTGTCACTGTTCCTTGTGAAGTTCCATCCAACTCCCTTGATGCATCAGTCTGGCCCCCTTGCACCCCTAATCTTCCGCCAGTGCCGAGCCCGCCTTTGACCGTCTGAGCTTTATAATTTCGCACAGCAATGACAATTTTATTGTAGGAGTCCATGAAGGCAGCAGTCAGAATCTTTCCTTCCGGCGTATTTGTATAGCCACCTGCCGCACCGCCACCACCGCTTCCAAACATGCCGCCGAAGAGGTTGAAGTCAAAATTCTTAGCGCTTCCTTCAGCAGCGGCAAGCTGAACACCCGACCTGTTATCTATCATAAGCAGCGTAGTTGAAGCTTCATTTGATCTCAAGCCTCCAGCCGCAACTGCACCAACTCTGCCTATAAGACCTCCCAATGCGGCACCTGCGCCGCCTGTCCCTTTCTGGCTAAAAGTGATACTTGGACTCATTGTATAGTCTGCAGCCACCATTTGTCCTTTGCCAAACTTACTGCCTCGGCGCATCTCGCCGCTGCTTTCCAATGCACGTTCTTGCATTAGGTTAGACATTGCGCGACCGCGCTCAACAACAACAAAACAGTTAGACTGCTGTATCAACATCCTAAGCACAGGCACTGTGGAGCCAAGCTTATATTGACTTGATAAATAACCATACCAAGGAGCTCCCTGATCTTCGACGACTGCAACAGTACCTAGAGATTCGCTGCATCTCTCAAGCTGGCTGCTGGCTCCCTGAGCGTTGGCGCCCCCAGCCGATCCTGTAGCTACTGTGCCTCCACCACCCATTGTAGGCATAGTTCCCTGGCAACCGGTGATAAACAGGACTGTTATCACAGCCACGACTGCGGCAAATGGAATCAAACGCTGGGTCCAGTGCATTCCTCCCATCTTCATCATATCTCCTTTGCAATCATTTCTTATCGACCATGAACCACGGCCATTTATAAACTTTAATACACGCATCAACCACCATTAAACAGCCACATACTCTTTTGCAATCCACTCCATGATTATTGTAACAGCTCTGCATTTTTGTCAATGCATAGTCAAGCCCCCAACATGCAAATTCAATCAAACATCGACCCAAATATACGGAAAAAAATTTACATTAAGTGATGTCAGGTCATACTTAAGATCGCCGATCTTTACAAAAGATCGAAAATGCATTATTCAAATCAGGCAGCCTTTCTCGGGCTCTCTGCATAACAATCATACTCTCTGCATTTTCTGCATTGCGGCAATACTATTATCAATGATCCTATTTAGAGGGCTTCATCTGTTCGCCGCAGCAGATTATATCGCAGAAATCAGTGCATCCGCAGACAGTGTCCACTGTCACTGCAAGTCCGCATACGGAACACTTATAATGGCCACCCGTTTTGAGTTCCTTCTGTTTTTTTGGCGAAGCTTTTCTTACATGTTTTTTCACGGTCTTTTGAGCCTTGGCTCTTCCTGCAGCTTTTGAAGCGGATGCTTTTTTAATAGTTGCCATTGTTCCTCCCGTCAAATTAGGTAGATTTTATAAATATAGCAACTTATTATGTTTCATAATAGCGTCAAGGGTTGCGATCGTATGGGGTAAATAATTGAACACTCAATAATTTAGGATTTCAACGATTATTTCGGTAACTGCCTGTTGACATCGCATTCACTGTCAATAGCCTTAAGATTAAAACAATCGTTTTTGCGGCGATTCTTGTCCCCTGCACAAATCCGGAAAAATTTTATAAAGCATATCATCGCTGATCCGGCTCATCAATTCTGCCTCATACGCTTCAACAAATTTACACTCTTCAATCACATCTTGCGGGAGATCACTTTTATTATTATCTGTGCAGCATTCTGCTGGAACTGCATCAGTCAAATCCGTGGTACTGTACTTGAAGCCTCTATGGCGCTCTATCCACCTAAAACAAGCATCGTGGGAACCCACAAATAAAAGGACAAGATGAAAGTCTTTAAGTATGCAGATGAGACGATAGCCATGCCCGAGCGCAATCTTTTTGCAGTTGTCTATCCTGTATTCACCTTTTCTTGTTATGCCGAACCTCTCTCTTGAATGACTGCGCCCTTGTTGTGCAAGAGTGCAGATAATCCGTTCGACTCTTCTTGCTGCCAGAGCAGCCGTTCCACCCTGACTAAATAAATCTCTCAAACACTGCTCAAATAAAGGTGTTCGGTGAATAAATTGGACGACGGCTCTGTCTTCAGTTTGCCCGGACATTCATTGCGTCTCCTGAGTGTTAGGAGTGCATGCGATCTGCAATTCTTTTAACTTGTCGATAACAACGGATATGAGATTGTCCATATTCTGCTTAACTGAATCTGACATTTCCAGCCCTAATGAAAAATCTTCGGGTGCCGGCTGCATTCCTATCAGACACAATCTGGACGGCATTATACCTTTTAGCCTGGCAACGGAAATGAGATCTGCAAGCCCGATCTGATGAACAGACAGTTTGGAAAATATTGCGGCAGGGATCTGTTCATCTTCGAGCACCCCGATGTAACCAGGCTCCCTGCCGAAATTCACTGCATCGACGATAATCATTCTGTCGTAATCTTCGAAAAGAGGAAGAAGGTCGAGGCCCAGCGTTCCGCCATCAATGATCGTCAGCCCGGAAGGGCAGTCAAATCTATCCCTGATGGCCCTGACCGCATGGACCCCTAGGCTTTCATCTTTCATCAGGACATTTCCTAGTCCTAAAAGTACTGTCTGCAAATTAATGTCCGTCCTCCATGTTCTTATAACCGCTGAACATCGAGCTTATCAGCCCGTTCTTTTCGATAAGATCGTTGTGCCACGAGATGTATACATGGGCTATCACGAAGAGCCAGATGACCCACATGATCAGGTGGTGTATGAGCCTCAAATAGGCAACGCTCATAATTCCGAGCGACCATCCGCCCATCAATGTAAACACCGCACCGCCTCCGTGGGCAAGCTTCAGCATTGCCGCTCCGGTTATAATCTCGACGATGTACAAGCAGAAAAGGAAGAAATATGAAACTCCGGCTAGACCCGTATGTCCCGGCGAATGCGGCAGGTCCTTTTTGCAGAAGGCGTAGAACATGGCCGTGCAGAGGGTGTTTTCGATTCTCTCGGCGGATGTAGGGATGAACTGGTTAAGCTTCGCATACTTATTGCCTGCAAACCACCAGTAAATCCTCACAAGGACGCAGACCGTAAACAGAAAGGCTGCGACAAAGTGCGCGAAGCGCACATAAGC
>Ga0187786_10000002_pt1 | contig 118009 bp, 114 predicted proteins | sample 0815_BV2_10_20_M_FD_132449 | JGI IMG/M metagenome (GOLD analysis project Ga0187786, IMG submission 132449) | Tropical peat soil microbial communities from peatlands in Department of Meta, Colombia - 0815_BV2_10_20_MG | ecosystem: Environmental > Terrestrial > Soil > Wetlands > Peat | place...
CGAGGGCCTGCGACCCAGCGGTGAAGTGAGGCGTGAATCCCATGACGGCATTTACGAAAATTGTCTTTGCCGCCTGTATTGCCTCAGCAACTTCTTTATCTTCGAAAGACGACGGGTCAATATCGAGAACATAGCCGTATGATGTGCCTGGCTGAAAATCTTTTACGGAAACGGTACGGTACCTGCCTTCGATTCTTCCCTCAAGCGTATCCGATTCTATAATGCGCGGCAGCTCGACTATTTTTTTCTGTTGTCTGTCTTTCTCGACCAGTTCCCTTGCCAGCTCGATGTCTTCGTCGAGCACGCCCTTCATTAGAATGTTGTATTTTGCACAAAGATAGGTGTTGTAGATGACTCCTCCGAGTATGAGCCGGTCCACTTTCTCATATATGGCGTATAGCGGCCGGATTTTCGTATCATACTTCGATCCCGCAACTACAGCGAGAAATGGCCTGTCAGGCTCCAGCACCCTTCCAAGGTTGGTGATCTCCTGCTGCATAAGGAATCCTGCATAGGATGGAAGGTGGCGCGTGATGTTGAATGTGGAGGCGTGCGGCTGCCACGACCCGAACGCATCGTTAACATAAATGTCTCCAAGTCCGGCAAGCTGGAGTGAAAAGCTGTCGCAGGGTTCCCCCTTGGCTTCTTCACCATAGAACCATCTGGTATTGGGCAGATATATGCCTCCGATCCGTCTCTCTCTCAGGTCGCGTATAGCAAGGTTAACGGACGTATCGATGCCGGTTACCCCTTTTTCCGGGTCGGCGGAAAAACGCGGTACGTGAATCCTGGTGTGCAGCTTCTGCTCCAGATACTGCACTATGGGCTCAACGGATTCCTCCGGCCTGCATGAGATGGCCCCGCTCTTCTTGTCTTTCGGTCTGCCGACGTGCGTCATCATGATGGGCCTGCCGCCCCGCTCGACTATATGGAAGAGTGTCCCGACAGTCCGGTCGATCCTGAACGGGTCGCGTATCTCTCCTTTTTTGACGACGTTGTGATCGAAGCGCACCAGCACGATTTTGCCGTTCAGGTCTGCATCCTGGATCAAAGGCAATCCGTGCCCGTTCAGTGTTTGTGTCATTTTTAACCTCCGCTTTCGGTTTCGATATGACGTTTCTCGATGATTAGATTGTATCTTATCGCACGCTTCCCGGCAATAAGGACTGCGCGGACAATTTGCATTGTGCCGATAAAAAATATTTTAATAAAAAGATTGAAATGTGAGAAGGGGTCGATAATATGGACGGAGTACTCAGAAAGATTCAGGAACTTGCCCTGCTTCATGATAAGGTCGATCAGCGGACCGTCAGGGAGAAGAACATCAAGCTGGGACTGCGAAATGAAAATGGGACAGGCGTCTTCGTCGGGATTACGAGCAAAGGGCAGGTAATCGGCTACGAGAAGGTCGCGCGCGGCGACGGGACCGAAAAGGTGAATCCTGTCCCTGGGAAGCTGTATTACTGCGGCTACGATGTCGCTGATCTGGTGCACGGCAAGGAAAAGGACGGAAGGGTCGGCTTTGAGGAAATAGTCTATTTGCTGCTGACGGGCGTGCTCCCGACCATCTCCGACCTCAGGGCCTTTTCGCTGCTCCTCGCGAAGAAGAGGTCGCTGCCCGACGGTGCCAAAGAAATGATATTGAGCAGGCCAAGGCATGACGACCAGATGGGGTCGCTTCACACGATGGTATCGGCCATGCATCTTTTCGACCGGCAGCCCAATTCGACCGACATGAATGACGTAACGCGGCAATGCATCGAGCTGATCGCTCAGTTCCCCACGATAATAGCCTATAACTACCTGACTGCAAAGATGGAAAGGAAAGACCCGAAGAAGCTAAGAGAGCCTCTGCAGCAACTGAGCGCGGCGGAGAATTTTCTGTACATGCTTACCGGCGAAATCCCCGATAGGGCCACTGCCGAACTGTTCGACACCATGTTGATATTCCACGCCGAACACGGAGGCGGAAACAACTCCACTTTTTCGACCAGGTGCGTCTCTTCCTCGGGCGCTAACACTTATATGGCACTGTGCGCCGGGATTGGCTCGCTCTCAGGCCATCTGCACGGAGGCGCCAACGAGGCGGTGGTTGCCATGATGAACGACATCAAGAAGAAGGTCAAGAACTGGAGCAACGACGAGGAGTTGACCCGGTATCTTGAGATGCTCGTTGACAAGGAAGCCGGGGACAAGTCCGGAAAGATTTACGGCATGGGTCATGCTGTTTATACGGTGTCTGACCCCAGAGCCGTCTATCTTGAAAACAAAGCCGGGGAGCTTGCAAAGCTCGCCAAGCGCGAAGAGGAGTTTTCTCTTTACAGGCGTATCTCCCGGATAGCCCCCAGGTTGCTCAAAGACAAGAAGGGAAAGATCGTCTGCACGAATGTCGATTTTTACTCCGGTTTCGTTTACCGCTGCATGGGCATCCCGAAGGAGCTCTTCACCCCGATCTTCGCAATGGCCAGGGTCGCAGGCTGGTCCGCCCATAGGATAGAAGAGATCATTCAGGGGCGCATCATCAGGCCCTCATACGTCACGTCGCTGAAAGGCAAAAAGAATTACAAGTCCCTTTCGGAACGGGAGTGATCTGCCGGAGAATATTGCAGCTCAGTGTTGCAACGCCCGCAAAACCGCCGGCTTAAGTTCGGACCCAGATAGCTGCCGCAGGAAGGGCATCTCCAGTTGGCGGCAGTGAATCCGATGAATGCGCAGAGGATTAGAACCTGGGCTGCTAGCAGATCGTTCTTGGAAAAGTCTGCCAACAACTGGGAGTGATGATAAAGCAGTGCTGGTGCAAGCAGGAGCACCAGAGTCACCCATATCGCTGTGAGTTGAAATTTGCGTCGTTTGGCAAAGTCCTGCTTAATCCTGTCACCCGCTGCCGGTTTAATGGCCATCAGATTTCTTGTTCCTAGTTCTTGAAGCTCTGCACCGGGGCTGGAATCCTGCCTCCGAGCTTAATGAAGCCGGCAGAGCCGCCGTCATCTCGAACGTTGATTATGGTTGCCTCTCCGAGCAGCCCGCCGAACGAGACGCGCTCCCCGGTCTTCTTGCCCGGAACCGGTATCAGCCTGGCGGCTGTTGCCTTGCTGTTTATAACACCTATGGCCATTTCGTCTGCTATGATCCCGGAAATGGTCTCTGCTGACGTATCTCCGGGGATGGCAACCATGTCCAGCCCAACGGAGCAAACGCTTGTCATCGCCTCAAGTTTTTCCAGCGAAAGACTTCCATTCCTTGCCGCCTCGGCAATGTTCAGGTCTTCGCTTACAGGGATGAAGGCCCCGCTCAGTCCACCGACGGACGAGCTGGCGAAGATGCCGCCTTTCTTCACTGCATCATTGAGCATCGCCAGAACTGCCGTCGACCCGGGGTTCCCGATGCTGGCGAGCCCGAGGCTCTGAAATATTTCACCGACGCTGTCGCCGACATTGGGGGTCGGCGCAAGCGAGAGATCTACAACTCCAAAAGGTACACCCAGCTTGTCTGCAACCTGTCTGCCGATGAGTTCACCCACGCGGGTGACTTTAAATGCCGTGCGCTTGATCGTTTCGGACAGCTTACCCAGGTCTAGGGAAGGATCGGCAGCGCGAGCCCTGTCAATCGCCTTTCTTACGACGCCGGGGCCGCTGACGCCGACATTGATAACCGAGTCGGGCTCTCCTATGCCGAGATAGGCTCCCGCCATGAAAGGAACATCTTGCGGTATATTTGCAAACACCACGAGCTTGGCGCAGCCGAGCCCATCCCGGTCTGCAGTGATCTCAGCGGTTCGCTTTATGGTTTTCCCCATCAGTGAAACGGCGTCCATGTTGATGCCGGCGTGCGTTGAAGCGACATTTATGGACGAACAGACTCTCTCTGTTTCTGCAAGGGCGTGGGGGATGGCTTCTATCAACGCGCTGTCGCCTTTTGTAAAGCCCTTTTCCACGAGGGCCCCGAATCCGCCGATGAAGTCGATCCGGAGATTGCGGGCAATCTCGTCCAGGGCGAGCGCAATGCGGAGCATTGCTTCAGCTGAAAAACTGCAGGCTGCAACAGCTACCGGACTCACGGCTACCCTCTTGTTTACCACCGGGATGCCATACCTCAGGCCGATTTCTTCGCAGATCTCCACGAGCGTCCCGGCAATTCTGAATAGCTTGGCCCGCATATTGGCGATGAAACGTTCTGAGTCATGGCTTGCGCAATCAAAAAGGCTGACGCCGAGCGTTACCGTGCGGACATCCAGATTCTCGTTTCGCAGCATTTCCAGCGTGGCTATTATTTCGCGTTCAGTCAGCATGGATTACACCCTATGGATCTGCTCGAAGATTCTTCTGTGCTGAAGGTTGATGTCCAGCCCGAGCTCCGCGGCCCGGTCGCTGAGGGCCGATCTCAAGACACTGTAATCCGCCGTAGGAGGCATGTTAACCTCATATATCATGATGTAATCGAGTCGGTCCTGATCTGCCCTGGGTACGGCCTTCAGATCGGTGATATTCACATTGTAACGGGCAAGCACTTCAGTGATCCCCGCAACCAGACCGGGCCTGTCAGGGCCGATGGTTGTTATGATGAAGGGCTCGCTAAGGGGTGCCTCTGCATAGGCCCGATTGTCCAATGATCTTAAATGGACAAAGAGGCCGGATGGTCCCAGCTGCTCCTGTAGTGCCGACAACAAGGACTCAGCACTGCTTCCTGCTTCTACAGAGACAATAAAGATTCCCAGGAACTCGCCCTGCAGGATCGTCTGGCTTACGTCTTCCAGATTGCATCCATGATCGAAGAGCACCCTTGATATCGTGGCTATAATACCCGGCCTGTCCGGTCCGAGGACGAATACCACTATTTTGTTCATTCCCATTTTTCTCCGCGAGATCTCAAGACTGGCAGCACAGTTCTGCAGAGGGGTTTTGCCCTGCCGCATGAGGAAGCTAATCCTCTCACATGCCCTGGTTTTAAGAATAACATACATTTTGAGATTGATGGAAACAGGGCGGGCTGAGGTGGCCTTGAGCCGCGTCGGCGACAGGAAATGGTATAATTCACAATCGATGATTATGAGAAGAACATCAGGCGGCTCGAAGGCGTCTCCTTATATAACCCCGGAAGGCTACAGACGCCTGGCTGACGAGCTGTCCTATCTCTGGAAGACAAAGCGCCCCAAGGTTACGCAGGCAGTGGCTGAAGCAGCGGCCATGGGCGACCGCTCTGAAAATGCGGAGTACATATATGGGAAGAAACAGCTGCGCCAGATAGATGCCAAGGTGCGTTTCCTGACAAAGAGACTGGGCGAACTCGTTGTGGTCGACCGCAAGCCGGCTGACGAGTCTGTGATATATTTCGGGGCCTGGGTCGATCTTCAGGAGGCATCGGGCGCCATATGTCGTTATCGTATTGTGGGCCCCGACGAAAGCGACGCCGACAAGGGACATATAAGCATTGATTCCCCTATGGCAAAGGCGCTGCTGCGAAAATCAGAGGGCGATGAAGTGGTGGTGAAAAGGCCGAACGATACCGCGATTTTCATTGTTTCAGCAGTTTCTTACGAATCTCCGGCGTCGCAGAATAATAGGTCCGACGTTTCACGTAGCAGAGCGACGACCGCAAGAAAAACACAGGAGGTCTGATATGAGCGACGAGCCGGAAAAAGAGGGAATGGAGTCGATCGAGGAGCTGATTATCAGCAGCGCGCTGGAGCTGGAAGCGCTGATAAACCTACTGCTGAAGAAGGGAATCATTACGCCTATGGAGCTGATGGAGGAAATCAAAAAGTTGAGTCGTGAGCAGTAATGCTGCGGTTATAAAAAAAAATTATAGATCTATGCAAAAATATCATTTAATTTCAAAAGGGCTGCATCCGACAAATCTGCTATAATCATGCAGTTTAGGGGCCGGGCTGCCATGGGGGGGAGATCGGTCATTTACTGCAGTGCCGGTAAACGGTTTTTTCTAAAAAGTTGCTGCAGGAGGGATGAGACCATGACATTTAATATCCGGGACCTTCTGAGTTTCAAAAATTGGCCTGTCTTCTGGAAGATCTCTCTGATGCCGATAATGGCGGTAGGTCTTATGATGATCGGCGTATTCGTCTATGTCCTGCCTGTTACTAAAGACAAGCTGACGACTGAAAAAAAGAACAACGTGCAGGATGTTGTCACGGTTGCATACAATCTTATTGCGGAATATGAACAGCGCGCGGCAAATGGTGAATTTACTGTCGAAGAGGCCAGGCAGCGCGCAGTGGCCACGCTGAGCAAATTCAGGTTCGGAGAAAATGGCAAGGAATATGTCTGGATCAACGATTCCGATAAAATGCTCGCCCATCCCAAGGCAGAGCTGATCGGCAAACCTATATCGACGTTTAAAGATGCGGAAGGGAAGCCTTTCCTGGATGACGTGGTCAGCCTTGCCAAGAAGGATGGCGACGCATTTGTCGAATATCTATGGCCAAGGTCGGAAAGCTCCAATCCAGTCAAGAAAATTTCCTATGTAAAGTTGTTCAGGCCTTGGGGCTGGTATGTAGGGACCGGTATATATGCAGACGACGTGATGGCAACTGTTTTCAAGATTCTTGCGGGTGTTGGCGTGGTGCTCATTATTATCTCGATAGTTGTTACTGCAACAACTTTTCTTGTGGGCGGACGGTTCATATCGGGACCTGTAAAGCAGTATGAACATATCATGACGGGTTTTTCGTCTGCGTTGTCCGAGGGGAGGGGCGACCTTAGGGGCAGACTCAGCGCTAGAGGCAAAGACGAAATCGGATTGCTTGCGGACGATATCAACAAGGTCCTTGATTCCTACGGAAAGATGGTCGAGAGCATGTTGGTTTCTACAGGACAGGTTGTGACAACGTCGGGCATGTTGAAAGACAATGCGAACGAAATGACGTCCGGCGCGAGAAAACAGTCTGCGCAGGCCAATCAGATAGCGGCTGCTGCGGAAGAGATGAGCCAGACGATAACGGAAATCGCCAAGAACGCTTCGTCGGCTTCGGAGATATCAGCGACCGCGATGAACATGGCGAACAGCGGCAGGGATATTGCAATGGGGGCTGTTGAGACTGTCAATGGTGTCCATGTGTCGACTGTAGGGCTTGCTGAAATGATCGAGAAGCTCAATACTAAATCGGCTGATATCGGCAATATAGTAACGGTCATAAAGGAGATTGCCGACCAGACAAATCTGCTTGCGCTGAACGCGGCCATCGAGGCCGCGCGGGCTGGAGAGCAGGGCAGGGGCTTTGCCGTGGTTGCAGACGAGGTCAGAAAACTCGCGGAGAAGACGATCAAGGCGACTGAGCAGATCACGGCTGAGATCAGGGCAGTTCAGAATGAGTCTGCAGAGACGACCAGGAGGATGAGCGATACTGCAGAAGAGGTGACAAGGGCCGACGAGGCAATCAAGCAGGTCATGGGCTCTATCGAGGGCATGACGGAGGCTGTTGCGAATGCCAATGACAAGATAACCCAGATAGCCACGGCCGTCGAGGAGCAGTCTTCTGCTGCAGAGGAGGTTGCCCGCAATATAGAGATTACATCTTCGATCGCAAAAGAGACCGAAAGCAGGGCAGCCGAGGTGCTGAAGGGTACTGACAGAATAGTCGGCGTCGTGGGCGACCTTACACAATCATTCTCGGGTTTTCAGACGATAGGCAGCGGGGCCGCTTTGCTGGAGATTGCGAAAGGGGACATCAGGTCGTTCATGTATAAGGTCGGAGACGCGGTCGACGGTCGCAGATCTGTTGATGAAATCGAACTTGAAAAACACATATGCAGGTTTGGCAAATGGTACGCGAATGAAGGGCAGTCGCTGCTTGGGCATTTGCAAAGTTTCGGCAGGCTTTCATCCGCTCACGACAAGATCCATTTGCTTGCCAAAGAGGCTGTAAAATCGGCAAGGGCCGGTGACGGTCGGGCACATGCCATATATAATGAACTCACTACTGCGGTCAAGAAGATACAGGCGGACATTGATATAGTCAAGGCAGATAGCCTTAACGAGGCCAACAAACAGGCGTCGGCCTGAGGGTCTGAAACAGAAAACTACTGCATACCCGGAGCGGCCATCCTGTCGATGAGCGGCGGTGCCTGTGTCGCGCTGTTTTCGTCAGGGCTTTGGATCATATCTTCGTATTCCTCGACAACGATTCCCCTCCTTACCATGATCTCGTAGATGATCCTGGAGCGGTTGTTCACGTAACGAGAAATGCCGACCGGGCTGTATTTTCTTGGATTGGGAAGAACCGCAGCAAGATGTGCAGCTTCTTCAGCGCTCAGCGCAGACGCTGTTTTACCATAATAATGGCGCGATGCTGCTTCGATCCCGAAGATGCCTTCGCCCCATTCCGCGACATTCAGATAGAGTTCAAGAATGCGCCTTTTAGAAAGGCCCTTTTCGATCCGCCAGGTCAGGATTGCCTCTTTGATTTTACGAAGAGGATTCTTGGATGGCGTGAGATAAAGGTTCTTTGCCAGCTGTTGGCTTATTGTGCTTCCACCGAATTTGAATTTTTTTTCCTTCAGGTCCTTTTCAAGGGACTTCTCAATGGCCTCGAAATCGAAGCCGGCATGCGACCAGAACTTGTCGTCTTCAGCGATAATGACCGCCTTTGTCATGTAGCTGGAGATACGCGAAAGCGGGACCCAGTATTGCCGGATCGCGATCCTTTTGCCTTCCTCCTTCCATTGCCTTTCGCGGTATACCATGAAGGAAGATTTCCCCGGATTTTCCTTTTTCAGCTTTGAGACATTGGGATATACAAAATAGATGGCGATGCTAAGGATGAAGGCCAAAGCACAGAGCAGTAGGGCATACCGTAACCATTTCTTGACTTTCATACTTTACTTTATTGCCGAGCCTGCGCAAAGACGCTCGCAGCGGCCAGGTGTCTGCTAATCTTTGTTGGGCCGCGGTCTTTTGTTCGCTTCGAGGACCTTCTTTCTCAGCCTCACCGACTCTGGCGTGACCTCGACAAGTTCATCCTCTTTGATGAATTCGATCGCCTGCTCTAGGTTGAGTAACCGTGGCGGTATCAGCTGCATTATGTCGTCGGCGCTTGCGGCCCGCATATTAGTGAGTTTCTTTTCCTTGGTCACGTTGACATCGAGATCGGCCTCTCTCGCATTTTCGCCGATTATCATTCCTTCATAGACAGGTACATTTTCACGAATGAACAGGGTGCCTCGAGGCTGCAGATGGAACAGGGCATACGTGTTGGACTTGCCCGGCCTGTCGGCGACGAGCACTCCGGTCTGCCGTTTCGACATATGCCCGTGCCACGGCTCATAACCGTCGAACAGATGGTTTAGGAGGCCGGTTCCCTTCGTGTCCGTGAGAAACTGCGATCTAAATCCAATGAGGCCACGCGACGGTATCCTGAACTCGAGCCTTACCCGGCCGTGCCCGTTGTTCAGCATCTTCTGCATTCTGCCCTTGCGCATTCCGGTCTGCTGGGTCACCACGCCGACAAATTCTTCAGGTACATCTATTACGAGTAATTCCATCGGCTCATGCAGCTTGCCCTCAATCTCCTTCGTGATGGTTTCAGGCATCGAGACGGAAAGTTCGTAACCCTCGCGCCTCATCATCTCGATAAGGATGGCGAGTTGCAGCTCTCCTCTGCCCATAACCTTGAACGAATCGGTGTTGTCGAATTCCACCTTTATGGCCACGTTGTAAAGAAGCTCCTTTTCAAGCCGCTCGCGCAGGTTGCGCGAAGTTACATATTTGCCGTCCCGCCCGGCAAACGGCGACGTGTTGACCGAAAAGACCATCGAGATGGTAGGTTCGTCCACTGTTATTCGCGGCAGGGGCCGCGGGTTGTCTATATCTGTGATGGTATCTCCGATGTTGATACCCTCTAATCCGGCGAGGGCCACGATATCACCGACAGACACCTCTGTCGCATCGATCCTCTCTAGTCCCTGAAAGGTATATATGGAGGTTATCTTTGTTTTTGTGGTTTTCTGGTCTCGCGCGACCATGGCCACCTGACTGCCCATCTTTACCGTGCCGGAGAATATCTTGCCGATGGCAAGCCTGCCTACATAGTCGTTGTAGTCGATATTTGTGACGAGCAGCTGCAGGACATCCTGCGGATCGCCCTCCGGTGAGGGTATGGTGCTGAGAATCAGATCAAAAAGGGGTTTGAGGTCGGTGCCTTCGATCGAAAGATCTGCAGTAGCAGTACCCCGCTTCGCATTCGTGTAAATGATGGGGAATTCGAGCTGTTCCTCCGAAGCATCCAGGTCGATAAACAGATCGTAGACTTCGTTCAGCACCTCCTGAATGCGCGCATCCGGCCTGTCGATCTTGTTTATTACAAGTATCGGTTGCAGCTTCAGCTCAAGCGCCTTTTTCAGCACGAAGCGCGTCTGCGGCAGCGGGCCTTCCGATGCATCCACGAGCAGAAGCACGCCGTCCACCATCTTCAGTATGCGCTCTACCTCTCCGCCGAAGTCGGCGTGTCCCGGCGTGTCCACTATATTGATCTTTACCCCATCGTATTCGACGGCGGTATTCTTCGCCATGATCGTTATGCCCCGCTCACGTTCCAGGTCATTGGAGTCCATGACGCGCTCCTGCACTTGCTGGTTGGCCCTGAAGATGCCGGCCTGCCTCAGCATGCCGTCAACCAGCGTAGTTTTTCCATGGTCGACATGGGCTATAATGGCTATGTTTCTTAAATCATCTCTTTTCATCGGTTTTATTGCTCCGGTGGCCGTTAACATGTCTCTCGAAAGATCAGGCCTTTAGTGTTATTTTTCGATCATTAAGAACGATAAAGGCAGCAGCCTTATTGACAAGTAAACTATATTTTAGCCGATCCGGCCGGGGAAATACCAATCCAGGATAATGCGTCCGAAAAAAAGGGCCACAAGCGAGCCCAGCGCCAGAAAGGGGCCGAAAGGTACCTTTGTTTTTCTCCCCTTTCCCTTGAAGACAATCAGCGCAATGCCTATCAGCGAGCCCAGCAAGCTTCCGAGCAGCGTGGTCAGGAAGACGCCTTTCCAGCCCAGGAACGACCCCAACATTGCCATCATCTTTACATCACCCCCGCCCATTCCTCCCCTGCTCAGCAGTGCGATCAGGTAAAATGACACTCCCCCGGCAAGAAGCCCGATGACGGAAGCAGTAAAGCCCAATAGCGCATTCATCGAGAATGGATCCGGCATTATGAAATGAGAGGAGGCCAACCCTATTATCATTCCCGGCAGAGTAATGGCGTCGGGTATGATCTGAAAATCAAGGTCTATGAAGGTGATTAGAATCATGGATGAAATCAGCGCGCAGATCAACGGCAGGTGCCATCCCCATCCGAACTGATAAGCAGCCGCCGCGTATAGCAACCCATTCAGCAGCTCGACAGAAGGATAACGCAAGGAGATCTTCTGGGAACATTTGCGGCACTTTCCGGCCAGAAGGATGTAACTGATGACAGGTATGTTGTCCCAGGGTTTGATCGGCGTTTTGCAGTTTGGGCAGGACGACGGGGGATTGACAATCGAAAGTTCCCTGGGCAGCCGGTAAATGCAGACATTGAGAAACGAACCGATCACAAGCCCAAAAACCAGCCCAGTGACAGCGAGCATGATCATGCAGCTACCCTGCTAATTTCAGACACCTTGTCGGCAGTATCTTTTATCTCGGCTTCGAGCCCGTCAATCTCTTTGATTGCTTCCAGCATTTCCTGTCCCGGATGAATGCCGCCTGCGTTCTTGTGCATCCTGTAAGTTTCTTCACCGATCTTTTGCAAAAGAGAGTCGCGCTTCTTTTTTAGGTCTTCAGATCTATGGAGCAGGCGGAGGACGGCAATTTCAATCCGTAACCGTTCTGAAAGCAGGCGTGCAAACAATTTGACCTTGTTCACCCCTTCGTCGAGGTCGCTTTTAAGCCTTGAGTACATGTCTGTTAATTGTAATGCCAGCAGCTCCAATTTCGCAACTGCTGCCGTCCTGCAGAAGCATGCAGACGATTAGGTTGACGGTGTGACCGTACGATGACTTGAGATATATTACTTTAGCTTGAAGTCAGTTCGGCTGGATTTTGCCCCTTCTTTCTTTTCGCTCTCGGCAGCCTTGGCTTCGGTGATGAAGATGCGATCGGGTTCCACCTTCGATGTCTGCACCAGATAGGTCCTGACCGCCTGCGCGCGGGCGGTTGCAAGGGCCTTTAGGTCCTCTTCTCCGACCACCATATTGGTCAGCATCAGTTTTTCCATTTCCGGCACGGGGATATCTTTCGCAATGCCAAGGAAGTTGCGCGGCTTCGGGAACTTCTCCTGTTTGTATGCCCGTTTTAGAAATTCCGGATATTCCTGATCCGTCACCTTTATTTCGTCGACAGATGAAGTATCGGCGCCGCCTTTTGCCACCGCTTTTACCTTCTGCGCCTTTACTTTGCGGGACAGGAGGAATTGCTTGAGGCCTTCGCGGTCCTTTTCCGCATCGACATGCCCTGCAATGTCCATTTTGAGTGCAGGCCGGTCGTTCAGGGCCTTGCCGAGCGTCTCCAGTTTCTTGATTGTTTCGGGTGAAAGTGACGCCGAGCCGTAATCGAACTCTGCATATCCAAGCTGCTCTCCTCCGCCGAAAATGGCGCCGAGCAAGGCGAACGGCGATGTAGCAGCCTTGACGAGCAGGTTTACGATTATCTTCAGTATGATGCTGCCGATGCTGAATTTCGGGTCGTCAGTGTAGCCGCTGACAGGTATGTCGAGCTTGATCTGTCCATTGCGGTCTTTGAGGAGCGCTACAGCCAACCGTACAGGCAGCTTCGTGGCCTCCGGGCTTTCTACCGCCTCGCCGAAGTTGAACTGGTCGAGGAAGATATTGTTTTTGGCATCGAGCTTGTTTTTGACGATCAGGTATTCCAGCCGGAACGAAAGTTTTCCTTTTTGGATAGTGTAGCCGGCGTATCGGCCTGAATAAGGGCTGACCGGAGTGAGGTCCATGTCCTTGAAGTCGGCCTTCAGATCGACATACAGGTCGTCTCTCAGCGGGTTGATTTTGCCGGTTATCTCCAGGGGGGCATACTTGTCGTATTTGCCGCGCAATTCTACGTCGCCGAATTTGTTTTCCTCAGACGATAGTCCGGATATGCGGCCGCCGATATCAAGGAGGTTGCCGTTGAACCTCGGGTTAACGCTGTTGTCCGTCAAATTGACTGTCCCGCCCTGCACGGTGATCTTGTCGATTCTGACAGTCTGGCGTTTTGTGGTGCCGGTTACAGACTTCTGCTGTCCGGCTGTCTGGGCCGTTTCGCCGGACCCGGCGGGCGGAGACGTTTGCCCGGATTCCTGCTTTGTTTCATCCTGAACAAAAACTTCCTGGAGGTTGAGCGTACGGTCGGCGCTGACGATTATTCGCGAGTAAGGATTGGTCAAAGATATTTCACGGATGCGCGCGTACAGCGGCGCATAGCCTATATCCATTTCTCCCATGTAAAGGGTGTCCCATTTTATCAGGTCTTCCGCATTTGTCTTGTCAAGAAGGGCGAATCTGTTGATCCAAAGCTTGCCTTTAAAGGCTGTCTTGAACTGGCCCTTCTCCTCCTGTTTTGTGCTCACCTTTCCGTTCACATTGAGCGCTCCGGACGCGAGGATCGCCTTCAGCCGCCCGCCCAGATACGGCTGCATGGGCTTTAGCGGAAGGCCCTTGACATCTACCGACAGGTCTGCTGAAGCCGGCTCAATCCCGAAGTCGCCCTGGACAGCTACGCTTCCCTTGCGATCAATCTTCATTGTCAGTGCGAGCGTGCCTTTAGAATCCTGTGCGGTTGAAATATCGGTTGCTTTGCATGATATTTCATCCACCGACAAACCGAACGGCGCAGGATTGCTCTTGTCCGATATATCCACGGAATATCCATCCATGACGAAAGATTTAAGAAGTATTGTCCAGGCTGAGGATTTTGCCGCAGGCTTTTCGTCGCCGGAAGCAGCACCAGCCGATGGCGCGTCCGAAACGAGAGAAGCAAGGTTGATTTGCCTGTCAGCTGCACGCGACACTGCAAGCCATCCTTTTTCCGTAGATATGGAGCCGATCTCGATCCTGTGAGCATCCAGGTCAAACGCAATATCTCTTACGCCCAGCGCCGGTATCCTGAGGAATTCAACATTCTCTTTCTTCAGAGAGAAAATGAGGTCTCTTGCCTTTGTCTCGCCGGTAAAAACAAGCATTGGCGGGCGGTCCTCATACTGACGATATGCAAGCTTCATGAGGATATCCAGCTTGCCGGACGGCACCTTCACGTTGATCCGGGCTGGAACGTATGCCAGATAATGCGGGATGTCGATGTCCCTGAAAGAGATGTCGAACGATGTCTCGCGGGAGTTTGAAAAGACCTTCGAGGCCCCTGCGAAGCTGATCGGGGTGCCGTTGACGACTGCGCTCAGCGAGGGTTGGACAAAGGCCTCGTGGAATGCGGGAAGATCAGAAATAAAAGGCACTGTGAGATTGATCCGGTCGATTGAATGCCTGGTTGCAACAGGCTTGTCATCGAATTGAATATTTCCATCTATGATGCGTATATTGTTCACCAGAAAATATAACGGCTTCGACTGCCCTTTCTTCTGAGGCGCTGCCGGTGCAGATTTGATCCTGTCGACGATGTCTGAAAAATTGTACAGATTGGCGGCAGTTCTGACCAGATGCAGATAAGGCTTTTCCAGGCGTATCTCCTTGAAGACCGGCGCACCTTTGAAGATCGATTTAAACTGCACATTAACGTAAAGGTTGCCGAATGACACGAACGGCGTGCGGCCGTCGGCCTCCCTGACCTCGAATCCCTTGACGGTAGCTTCCCATGTATACGGATTGAGGGTGACGGCTTCGATACTGACCTGGCGCCCCAGCTGCTCGCTGAGTTTTGCCATGGCTGTCTTCTTTATGTAAGGCGGCAATATATAGAAACCGACGACTGAGAAAACGATAAAAAACAGCAGAACGAGGATCCCGGCTATCCTTACCCTTCGGGACTTGCCGTATTTCCTGAGTTTCTGCATGCGATTTTCTAATGCAGGGGGTGTATCGTCCATGTGAATAAATCTACTACATTCCGCAGCAGGAGTCAACGCGGCCTGACCCCGGACTCGCCGAATTTAGTGCATGAACCGGCTCAGGCTGTTTTGAAAAGTTCGAGTCGCTTCCCCCAGAATGCTTCCAGGTTATTGCGCAGATCTGGGTATGCGGCAAGGGAGGGATCTTTTTCTATCAGGATAAAAGCCTGTCTTCTGGCGATCTCTAGGAGCTTGTAATCGCGCAGCAGATTGGCCGCTTTCAGGTCAGGCAGCCCGGACTGCTTTGTACCGAAAAATTCGCCCGGCCCGCGGATCTCGAGGTCTTTCTCAGCAATCCTGAATCCGTCATTGGTGCGGGCCATTACGTCCAGCCGCTTCATTGCATCTGCAGAGCCGCCGTAAGTCAGCAGCAAGCAATGCGATTGTGCTGCACCCCTTCCGACGCGGCCTCTCAGCTGGTGGAGCTGCGAAAGACCGAAGCGTTCCGCATGAATAATTACCATGAGAGTCGCGTTAGGAACATCCACGCCTACCTCTATAACAGTTGTTGTTACCAGCATGTGGATAGCGCCACTCTTGAATTCGGCCATGATCTCTTCTCTCTCGCTGGTAGACAGCCTGCCGTGTATCAGGCCGACTCTGAGAAGGGGGAACTTTTTCGCGAGGGCTTCCATGCCGGTAATTGCCGCCTTCAGATTGCTTTTTTCCGACTCCTCGATAAGAGGATATACAACGTAGACCTGCCTGCCCGATTTTGTCTCTTTGTCCATGATATCGTAGACAGCGTCCTTCTGGGCCTCGCGGATTATTTTTGTTGCAACAGGGCGCCTGTTTGGAGGCAATTCGTCGATAAGGGAATAGTCCAGGTCTCCGTACAGGGTGATGGCCAGAGTCCGCGGTATCGGGGTGGCCGTCATGATCAGCGTATCGGGGTTTGCCCCTTTCTTTCTCAAGCCGGCCCGCTGCATCACACCGAAGCGGTGCTGCTCGTCGATTACGATGAGTCCGAGTCTGTTAAACGATACCGCTTCTTGTATCAGGGCATGAGTTCCCACGACTACCTGCGCATTCCCCGAAGCAATCGCGTCATAATCCTTGTCCTTTCTGCTTCCGGTCAGCAGATAAACATTCAGCCCCAATGTTTCGGCGAGACTGCAGATGTTTACATAGTGCTGCTCTGCCAAGATTTCGGTCGGCGCCATCAACGCTGCCTGATACCCGCTTTCAACGGCTGCCAGCATCGCGAAAAATGCCACAATGGTCTTTCCGGACCCGACATCTCCCTGAATCAATCGGTGCATCGGGTGAGGCGATTTCATGTCGTGCAATATATCTATGATGACCCTCTGTTGCGCTCCCGTGAGATGGAACGGCAATTTCCCGATAAGCCTGTCTGTCAGTTCGCCGGTGGGCACGAACGAGATGCCTTTTCCCGCGATGTCTCTGTTCTTTATGGCTGCGAGGCCGAGCTGCAGCGTGAAAAGCTCATCAAACGCAAGCCGCTGATGATAGGCGCTTATGCCTCCGTTTAAATCGTTTATGGGTGTCCCGACAGGCGGGAAATGGACTGCCTCGATGCTTTGCCTGAGTTCCGGCAGCTGGAGCGGCGATATGATATCTGCAGGCATCGGGTCAGAAATGTCTGCGAGTGAACTCGCAAGCGCGGTGTGGGTGATACTGCGCAGCTGTCTCTGGCTGATGCCTTCCGTCAGCCCGTAGACCGGCACGATTCTTCCGGTGCTGAGGTGGTCGGCATCCTCCGCCTCATCATCGATGATTTCGAATTCCGGGCTTATCATCTCAACGCCGCTGCCCCAGTAATTGGACTTTACCATGCCGTAAAAAATGACCTTCTGCTGAGGCCTGAAAAGCTTGCTCAGGTACGTCTGATTGAACCATTTGGCGGTGAGTGTTCCGCTTCCGTCCGTGATCACAACTGAAAGTAGTTTGAGGCGTGGCCTTCTCGGGCTGGCCGGTGCTGATTCCGATTTCATGACCTTGCCGGTGACCGTCTGGATTTCTCCGACTGCAAGCTGAGTGATCTTCCTGATAGAACTCCGGTCTTCGTAACGCGAGGGCAGATGGAACAGAAGGTCTTTGACGGTCTCGATGCCCAGTTTCTTCAGCAAGGCAGCCCGTCGGGGGCCGACGCCCTTTATGTACTGGATTGGCGAGAGGATATCCATTTCAGAAAGTAAGAGGGGCAATCCCTGGATTGCCCCCTGGTATTAAAGTTCGGGTCCCGCTTTCTCTTCCGCGTCCTTCTTGAGCGACTCGTCGAGCGCCTTGTCGGCCTCTTCAAGCTTGATCTTGGAATACTCGGATTCGCTCAGGATATCGATTTCCCATCCCGTAAGCTTGGAGGCTAGTTTGATATTGACTCCGCGTTTGCCTATTGCCAGCGAAAGCTGCTGGTCGTCAGCTATAACCATTGCGCTCTTGTCGACCCCGGCTTCATTGATGCCGACCCTGTCCACGTTTGCAGGTGTGAGCGCCCGTGCAATGAATATGCGTGGGTCTTCGCTCCAGGGGATTATATCGATGCGCTCGCCCTTTACTTCTCTAACGATCGACTGGACGCGCGTGCCTTTCATCCCGACACAGGCCCCTACGGGATCTACCGATGAATCTCTCGATGTGACTGCTATTTTTGTCCGTTCGCCGGGCTCTCTTGCAATGCCTTTGATCATAACAATGCCGTCATGTATTTCGGGAACTTCCATCCTGAAGAGACCTGCGATAAAATTGGGGTCTGTCCTCGAAAGCACAATCGCCGGACCCTTTGCGCTCTGCTTTACATCCGCAAGGTAGGCTTTTACAATATCACCCCTCTTCAGCGTTTCGCCGGGAAGCGTCTCCCTCTGCGGCAGCAGGGCCTCAGTCTTGCCCAGCGCCACGAAATAGAACCCTTTCTCTTTTCTTATGACCGTACCGCTGATTATCTGGCCGATCTTGTCTTTGTATTCTTCAAAGATCACGTCGCGCTCGGCCTCTCTGACCTTCTGAAAGAGCACCTGTTTGGCGGTCTGGGCGGCTATGCGGCCAAAATCCTGCAGCAGGACCGGCAGCTCTATCTTGTCGCCCGCGGCTTTGCCGGGATCGACAGCCTGAGCATCCGCTATTGAAATCTCTTCATCCGGGGCTTCAACTGTTTCGACAACGGTCTTGGTCTCGAAGACGGAGATATTGCAGTTCTTGGGATCGATCCGCAAATCTATATTGGGCTTGTTGACGAAACGCTTCTTGGCCGCTGACAGCAGGGCAGCTTCAAGCAGCTTGACGAGCGCATCGCGCGAGAGGCCCTTGTCCCGGCCGATCTGGTCCATTACAAAGCAGAGTTCTTTTGACATGTCGATACCCCTTTTGTCGCTCTATTTCAAGGTTCGATTTCGAGATTGGCTTTCGAAATCTTGTCGAAAGGGATGAATATATCCCCGGGTGCTTCAACCGCCTTTTTCTTTGCTGAGCTTCTTGGCGATTTCTCTTTTAGCCTGAGTCTGATCCAGTTTTCTCCGGTGTCTATTATCGTGCCGATGAAAAAGGTCTCGTTCCCGATTTTTTCGGATGTAACTATCCGTGCGAGCTTGTCCATGCTCCTTTCAAAGTCCCGCATTTTTGTAAGAGGCCTGTCAAGGCCGGGGGAGGATACTTCGAGCGTATATGCGCTCTTCATGATGTCTTCGACATCCAGCAATGCCTCCACTCCCCTGCTTACGCGTTCGCAGTCTCCGACTGTGACCCCGCCTTCCTTGTCTATAGTAATGCGCAGCAACATCCTGCGCCCGGAGCCCAGGATATCGACGTCAATCAGCTCGAGCCCTTCGTCATCGGCCACCTGACCTGCAAGTTCACAAATCTTCTCCTTCGTGTCTCCGGCGCGGTCCATTGCATCTCCATAAAACAAAAGAGTGGGGAGGCCCACTCTTAAGCGTTTTCAACATCGGAAATAATGATTTATGATAGCAGCAAATTTTCCAAAAAAGCAACACCATGAGAGGCATTGCTGTCTCTCATGGTGTCGGTGCCCGTGAAGGCGTTACTATTTCTTCTCAGGAGCTGCCTCAGGAGCCTTCTCAGGAGCCTTCTCAGGAGCCTTTTCAGGAGCCGGAGCAGGGGCCGGAGCCGGTGCCGGAGCAGGTGCTGGAGCCGGAGCAGGAGCAGGCTGCTCAGCCTTCTTGCAGCCAACTGCGAATACTGCCAGCAGCATGAGTGAAAGAACTATTGCCAAAACCTTCTTCATGTGTAAGTCACCTCCTTCCAATTTAATATGGAGTCAATAAATAGATATCTCCAAAACACTAGTATCAATTATTAGCACAGACGTCTAATGATGTCAAGAGTAATTTGATCGCTCGCACAGCATGTCCAGCCGGTTCAGGTGCAGTTTGAAGCAAGGGTTAACGATACCATTCCGACCTGTCTGCAGGCACCCGCCAGTGGATGAAATCATACCATATTCCAAGAGGCGCTTTTTCCACGCCCTTGAACCTCTTGTGCAGCACTGGAAGGGCATCGGGTATGTAGAGGAATATGGTGGGCTGTTCCTCGGCGAGGATCTGATGAATGCGATGATACACCCTGATCCTTTCGTGTATGTCAAAGGTCTGCCTGCCTTCAACCAGAAGCCTGTCCACTTCATCATTTTTGTATGAGATGAAATTGAACTCGCCTTCTTTGGTTTTCGATGAATGCCAAATGTCGTACAGGTCCGGATCGCGGGAAAGCGCCCATCCCATCATGACTGCCTCGAACCTCTTCTTGTCGATGAATTCGTGAAGCATCGCCTGCCATTCCAGCACCTTGATATTCACGTCTATGCCTACTCGTTTCAGTTGTTCTTTAATGATTTGGGCAGCCTTCAGGCGCTCTGCGTTGCCCTGGTTAGTAATAAGCGTGAATGAAAAAATCCTGCCATCCTTCTCAAGCCGGCCATCCCGGTTTTTTTTCCAGCCTATGTCGTTAAGTATCGCAGCTGCCCGGCCCGGATCATATGAGATGTCCTGCACGTTGCGATTGTATGCCCATGATTCAGGAGGGAACGGGCCTGTGCATGGAATGCCGTATCCAAGGAGCACGCCGGCGATTAGCTCTTTTTTGTTTATTGCATGGGCGATTGCCCTGCGGACCATCCTGTCCGAGAAAAGAGGGTTTAGGAGATTGAAGCCCAGGTATGTATACCCGAAAGACGGATACCTGAATTTCTGGAAGTAGCGGTTGAAGAAAGCGGTGTCGGCCTGCAGCTTGTATTGAGGAGGCGTGAGGCCCATGTAATCGATCCCGCCGAATTTCAGCTCGAGAAACATGGTGGCAGGGTCCGGAATTACCCTGAAGATTATCCGGTCAATGTTGGGTCTTCCCTCAAAATATTGGTCGAAGGCTTCAAGCACTATCTTCTGTCCTGTAACCCATTCCTTCAGCTTGTATGGTCCGGTGCCTACCGGATTCTGGTTGATCTCCGGCGAAGCCAGATCCCTGCCTTCGAGTAAATGTTTTGGAATTATCCCCATGCCCCAGGATTCCAGGGCCGGGGCGTATGGCTGCTTATAGGTTACCTTTACGGTATACCTGTCGATCGACTCTACAGAATTTACAGGGCCATAATTGCTGCTGTATGGTGTCGGTGTCTTTGGGTTGAGGACCGAGTTGTATGTGAACACTACGTCGTCGGCGGTGAATTCGGCGCCGTCGTGCCACTTAACTCCTTTTCGCAAGTGAAAGATTAAGATGAGGCCATCAGGACTGACGTCCCAGGACTCAGCCAGGTCGCCAATGATTTTGAGGTCCTTGTCATACTTGGTCAGCCCGTTGAATATATAGCCGCTAACCTGGCTCGACGCGCTGTCGGAAGCCAGAAGCGGCAACAGACGTTTCGCATCCGCCAGCGTGCCCAGAGTGATATCGTTAGGATATTTGATTGTCGGTTCGTGGCTGCAGCTTGAGACAAGAACAACAATTGAAAATAATAAAAAGCAGATGAAGGCTCCAGGGAATTTCAGTTTCGGATTGACGGTTCGAATTGAGCGCATGGATTCCAAGTCTCTGGCGGTCCTATGCGCTCAATTGCTCATCATTGCATAATTCTATTTTGTGACAGGCGCTTGCTGGGCAGGCTGCTGTGCGGGTTGCTGAAGCGGCTGCTGCGGCAACTGCTGCGGCAGCGCCTTGCCCGGCTCAGCAGGCACGTTTTGTATTACCGATGATCCCTTTGTCGTGACTACGGTCAGAAGCAGGGAGGTTATCATGAATATAACGGCTGCTGCGGTTGTTAATTTATTCAAGAACGTGGCAGCGCCTCTGCTGCCGAACAGGGTCTGGCTGGACCCGCCGAAGGCAGCACCTATTTCGGCGCCCTTGCCGCTCTGGAGAAGGACTATGCAGATTAGAAAGACGCTTACCAATACATGCACTATCAACAAAAAGACTGTCACACTGACCTCCTGCAAACCCGTTTAGGGCATTGATTGTTATTGTTTATTATATTTGACTATTCTCGCAAAACTGTCTGCCTTCAGGCTTGCGCCGCCTACAAGGGCGCCGTCGACATCAGGGCAGGCCATAAGCGTGTCAACGTTTTCCGGGGTAACACTGCCTCCGTACAGAATGCGCAGCCCTTTGGCAGGCTCTCCGTAAAGGTGCGAGAGGGTTTTTCGGATGAACTCGTGGGCTTCCTGCGCCTGGTCCGGCGTTGCTGTCTTGCCTGTGCCGATGGCCCACACCGGTTCGTATGCTATTATCAGGCCTTCAGATGACACCTCTCTCAGTCCGTCGTTGATCTGCCGTTTGAGGACATCGAATGTCATTCCGGCTTCGCGCTCCGATAAGGATTCGCCGATGCAGAAAATTACGCTGAGGCCATGCATTCTTGCAGCCTTCACCTTTCTGTTAACTATCTCGTCTGTCTCGCCGAAAAAGCTGCGCCGCTCCGAATGACCTAGGACTACGTAAGAACAACCGACGTCTGTAATCATCAGCGGAGCTATCTCACCGGTAAAAGCGCCCTTGTCCTCGTAAAAAATATTCTGGGCAGCAAGGCCGATATTGGTGATCTTAAGGAGATTGGCAACCGTATACAGTGCTGTGAAGGGCGGCGCTATCACGATATCGACGTCCCTTTCGTTCCAGACGAGCGGGATGAATTCGTCGAGAAAAGCCTGGGCTTCTTCGATCTTTTTGTTCATCTTCCAGTTTGCCGCAATAACCGGTCTGCGCATAGATATATAATCTATTTCATGCAACAGACATTAGTCAAGGCGCTGTTGACTAATAGTTCTGACGGCCAGTATAATTTCCATTTATGGAAGAGATAAACGATCTTATAGAGCAGCGGTTAAAGAAGCTCAACGAATTAAGAGAGCTTAATGTCGACCCCTACGGCGGTAGGTTTGAGCCAGAAGCAACGACCTTTTTTCTGAGGACCAAGTACGGGCAGTCGTCAAAGGACTCGCTTGACGCAAATCCTGTGCCGACCTCTGTGGCCGGCAGGATCATCTCTATGCGGGACTTCGGCAAAGGCTGCTTCGCCACTGTCCAGGATGCAACTGAAAGGATACAGCTCTTTTTCAGCAAGGCGGTATTGACCGAGAAGTATGCGCTTCTGAAGAAGCTTGATATAGGAGATATTATCGGGGCTTCGGGCAGGCTTTTCAGGACCAGGACGGATGAGCTCACAATCGAGGTCAAGAACTTCGAGCTGTTGAGCAAATCCCTGCGCCCGCTCCCGGAAAAGTGGCACGGTCTGAAGGATGTAGAGCTCAGATACCGCCAGAGATACGTTGATCTTATCGTCAATCCTCAGGTGAAGGACATCTTCGCAAAGCGGAGCTCCATAATAAAGGCCCTGAGGGATTTTCTCGAAGACAACGGGTTTATCGAGGTCGAAACGCCGATGATGCACCAGATACCGGGAGGCGCTACTGCCAGGCCTTTCAGCACGCATCATAATGCGCTTGATATCGATCTTTACCTGCGTATCGCGCCGGAGCTTTATCTCAAGAGGCTTCTGGTCGGCGGATACGAAAGGGTATACGAGCTGAACAAGAACTTCAGGAATGAAGGCATTTCCACCAAGCATAACCCCGAATTCACGATGATAGAGTTTTATATGGCGTATAAGGATTACATCTATCTAATGGACTTCACCGAGAAGATTTTTGCATATATAGCGGAAAAGGCGCTCGGCACGCTGAAGGTGCCTTACGGAGATGATATCATAGACCTCACCCCGCCGTGGCCGCGAGTGCCGCTTATCGATGCGCTTAAGAAAAAAGGCCTGCCTGAGGACGCAATAAGCGATCGCGACAAAGCCTTTGCCTGGGCGAGGGAAAAGAAGTTGGATATTGAAACAGGCGCGTCTTTAGCCAGGATACTTGATGAAATCTTCAAGGAATTTGTTGAGCCTGAGCTTGTTCAGCCGACTTTCATAATCGACTATCCGGTTGAGCTGTCCCCTCTGGCCAAGAGAAAGAGAGACAATCCCGATCTGGTAGAAAGATTCGAACTGTTTATTACTGCCCGCGAGATAGCAAATGCCTTTTCAGAGCTGAACGATCCTTCAGATCAGAAGGAAAGGTTTCTGAAGCAGGTTGAGGCAAAGAAACAGGGAGACGAGGAAGCGCACTGGATGGATGAAGACTATGTCAGGGCGCTGGAGTACGGAATGCCGCCTGCAGCTGGGGAGGGTATAGGAATCGACAGGCTTGTGATGCTGTTGACCAATTCGTCCTCCATTCGCGACGTAATCCTCTTTCCGCAGCTCAAGCCGGAGCAATAGAAATGAGAAATGTGTTTCCGTTTATGCATTATCTGAAATGCCGATGAATCTGCCCTATCAATATTTCGTTGCCGTCCGATATCTAAGGTCGAAAAAAAAACATAAGGGAATATCTTTCAACACGGCCATTTCCATCGGCGGTGTTGCTGTCGGCGTAATGGCGCTGCTCGTTGTCCTTTCGGTTATGAGCGGCTTCAGAGAAGACCTCCAGAAGAAGATACTCGGTGCCAATTCGCATGCGATAGTGCTGAGCTATACCGGCAATATACCGTCGTACCAGCCGCTGATGGAAAAGATTAAGGAAGACCCCGCTATCGTTAACATGTCGCCCTTCGTGTTAGGTCAGGTGCTTGTATCTGCCGACAAGAATGCTCACGGTGTTTTCCTCAAAGGCATCAATCTTGCGACCGAGGCCAAGACCACGGAAATTCTCAGCCGTATTAAATTCGGGAAGCTGCCGTCAGGTCAGGCCGACAGTTCAGTCGGTCCCGATCAGGCAGGGCACCCGTGGATAATCATTGGATCAGAGCTGTCGGGCATGCTCGGAGTGCTGGTCGGAGATACGATAAATGTCATCTCGCCTGCCGGAGAAATAGGGCCTCTGGGCATGCTGCCTAAAATAAAGCAATTTCGCGTCGCCGCAATTTTCGATATGGGGATGTTCGAGTATGATGCCAACCTTGCCCTGACCGACCTGAAATCTGCGCAGGATTTCTTTGGTCTGGGAAGCGCTGTATCAGGAATAGAGCTCAAGCTCAAGGACATAGATGGTGCCTCGGAGGTAAGAAAATCTCTTAACAAGACGCTCGGCCCTCCGTTTTTTGCAAAGGACTGGATGCAGATGAACAAGAACCTGTTTTCAGCGCTTAAGCTGGAGAAATTCGCCATGTTCGTGATCTTGATATTGATCGTTTTGGTTGCGTCATTCAATATCGTCAGCACTCTGATGATGAATGTTGTCGAAAAACAGAAGGAGATTGCGATACTGAAGTCAATGGGCGCAAAAAACCAGGGGATAATGATGATCTTTATGCTTCAGGGCCTGGTGATCGGGCTTGTAGGTACTGCTATGGGCGTAGTCGGCGGGTACGCACTCTGCATAATCCTGAACAACTACGAGCTTATAAAGCTGCCTGCCGACATATATTATCTGAGCAGGCTTCCGGTCAAGATGCAGTTCATGGATTTTGTCGTGGTATCGGTTTCGGCGGTGGCCATCAGTTTTCTGTCCACCATTTATCCTTCGTATTATGCCGCCCGGCTCCGGCCGGTTGAATCGCTGAGGTACGAATGACTTCTCTAAAGATCTTAAAGTGGCTTTCCATCGCCATTATCACGCCATGGCTTGTATTCATGGTCCTTTCCGCTATCAAGGGCGGAGAGATATTTACGCGGATGGGCGATTCCGTGATCGAGGACGTTAGGGACATTTCGGCCAAGCTAAGCAGGAAGGCCGATATGGTCAAGATACAGGCCGACGAGTGGAAGGAAAAGCTTGGCTTCAAAAGCGGAGAAAAGGCGGAAGAAGCAAAACCGGCGGAAGAAAAGGTGCCGGCCAAGAAGACGAAAAAAGCTGCCAAAACATCCTCAGGAGGTAACCCGCAGGCGTCGGGTGACAAGAAGTGAAGGACCTGATAACTGTCGAGGGGCTGTATAAATCGTTCGATACACCTGCAGGAGAGCTGCACGTTTTAAAAGGCATAGATGTATCCTTCGGCGAAGGCGAGATGATAGGCATCGTCGGGGCTTCCGGCGCCGGCAAAAGCACTTTCCTGCATATCCTCGGAACGCTTGATACGCCCAGCAGCGGCAAGGTGCTTTACAGCGCGGGTGGAACAGTAGACCCCTTTTCCCTCGGAAACGGTGCCATAGCAGCTTTCAGGAACCGGATGATGGGGTTTGTCTTTCAGTTTCATTATCTGCTGCCTGAGTTCAACGCGCTTGAAAATGTCATGATGCCGGGGCTGATTTGCAGCAGCCTTTCCGCTGCAGATACTTCGAAGTTCGGGGCTGGCAAATTTTGCGAAAGGGACATTCTCTCCGAGAGGGCAGGGCGGCTGCTTGACCTTCTGGGCATATATGAACGGCGGCACCACAAGCCGGGCGAACTCTCCGGCGGCGAGCAGCAGCGCGTTGCAGTTGCCAGGGCGCTGCTCCTGGAGCCGCGCATAGTTTTTGCCGACGAACCGACCGGGAACCTTGATATGGCCACCGGAGAAGGCCTCTTTAAACAGCTGCTCGATATCAACGAGAAGCAGGGGGTTACTTTTATCATAGTGACCCATAACGAATCACTTTCCAGAAGATGCCACAGGGTCGTTGAGATGTCGGACGGCAGATTATTGAATCGATAGATGTTTATCAGCTATCATATACCTTACTTTTTTTATCGGGAGGCAGGCCATAAAGCTGTTGCTGAAAGACGGTACCGTTAAAGAGATTGATGCAGCGGACCTGAAAAAGGAGCTCGATTGCGCAGGCGCGCTTGCTGTAAAAGTCAACGGCGAACTGCGTGACGTTTATTCGACGATTACGGGGCCGCTGGACCCGTCGGATACTGTGGAACCGATAGGCATCGATTCCGCCGAAGGTAAAGAGGTATATCGTCATAGCGCCTCACACATAATGGCCCATGCGGTTAAGGATCTTTTCCCCGATGTCAAGCTTGCAATAGGCCCGGCTATCGAGGAAGGCTTTTACTATGATTTCGACCGGGAAACTCCGTTCAGCGCTGAGGAGCTCGAAAAAATCGAAAAGCGCATGCAGGAGATAATAAAGAGGGGCAGCCCTTTTGTCAGGAAGGTCATGTCCAGGGCCGATGCGCTGAAATACTTCGGTGACAGGGGCGAAATATATAAAGTCGAACTGATCCGTGACATTGCCGATGAGGAAGTTTCTTTATATGACGAGGACGGCTTTGTCGATCTGTGCCGCGGACCGCACCTGGCCAGGACGAGCAAGGTCAAGGCTGTTAAACTGCTAAGCGTCGCGGGAGCGTACTGGCGTGGTGACGAAAAGAACAAGATGCTTCAGCGGATTTACGGTACCGCATTTGCCACCAAAGACGAGTTGAAGGCATACCTGGAATTCCTTGAAGAGGTCAAAAAGAGAGATCACAGAAAACTCGGCAGGGAGCTTGACCTGTTCAGCATGAACGATGACATCGGTTCAGGGCTTATATTGTGGCACCCCAACGGCGCGCTCATTAGGAAGACGATCGAGGACTTTTGGCGGAATGAGCACCTGAAGGCGGATTACAAGATACTCTTTACGCCACATATTGCCAAACTTAACCTGTGGAAGACGAGCGGCCACCTGGATTATTACAGCGAAAACATGTATTCGCCGATGGATATCGAGGGCGTGGCGTACGAGCTCAAGCCCATGAACTGTCCGTTCCATATAAGCATCTTCAAGAGCGATCTCAGGAGTTACCGCGACCTGCCGATCAGGTACGCCGAATTAGGGACCGTTTACCGGTACGAAAGGTCGGGTGTTCTTCATGGCCTGCTCAGGGTGCGAGGCTTTACGCAGGATGACGCCCACATATTCTGCCGGGAAGACCAGCTTGAAGAAGAGATGCACAACATCCTCGATTTCACGATCTTTGTGCTAAAGACTTTCGGGTTCGAAGCGTATGACATATATCTTTCTACGAGGCCTGATAAATATGTAGGCACGATCGAGAGCTGGGAGAAGGCGACGCAGGCGTTGACGCTTGCCCTTGAGAAGAAGGGCCTTGCCTATCAGACCGATCCGGGCGGCGGCGCTTTTTATGGCCCTAAGATCGACATTAAAATAAAGGATGCGCTCAATCGTTACTGGCAATGCAGCACCATACAGGTGGATTTCAATAATCCCGATCGTTTTGATATAACATATCGCGGCGGCGACGGCAAAGAGCACAGGCCGATCATGATACACCGCGCCCTGATGGGTTCTCTCGAACGCTTCTTCGGCATCCTCATAGAACACTATGGAGGCGACTTTCCGCTCTGGCTGGCGCCTGTTCAGGCGAAGGTCCTTACAATCGCAGAGCGCCATGAGGAATTCGCAAAGGAAATCTGCCGCGAGTTCCGGTCGGCGGACATAAGGGTCGAGATGGACAGCAGGAACGAGAAGATCGGCTATAAAATCCGCGAGGCGACCTTAAGAAAAATTCCGTATTTAGTTATAATAGGTGATAAAGAAGTTGCCGAGAGACAGATTACGGTACGAAAGAGAAACGGCGAAAACGCCGGGCCTTTCACTATCGGTGATTTTGTGGAGACAATGCGGCAGGCAGTGCTGAATAAACAGTGAATGATCTTCACTTAAAAATGGAGGTGGCGGCATAAGCAAGGATATCAGGGTAAACGAAGGCATTCGGGCAAGAGAGGTGAGGGTAATTGACGATGACGGCGCGCAGCTTGGAATCCTGAGCCCTCAGGAGGCCGTCAGGATGGCCCGTGAAAAGGGATTCGATCTTGTCGAGGTATCTCCGACGTCCGTTCCGCCTGTCTGCAGGATAATGGATTTCGGAAAATACAAATATCAGCTGAGCAAGAAGCACTCGGCTAAGAAGACCGTTGATGTCAAGGAAGTAAAAGTCCGCCCGCAGATATCGGAGCATGACCTCGATCTAAAGATCAGGAACCTGAGACGCTTCCTCGATGAGGGAGATAAAGCTAAGGTAATAATGTTTTTCCGTGGACGCGAGATCGTCAGGCCTGAACTGGGCATGAAGGTCTTCGAGAAGATAATCGGCACGATTCCCGGTAAGTTCAGCATTGAGCAGCAGCCGAGACTTGAAGGCAAATCGATCACGATGGTGGTCGCGCCCAGCAGCAAATAAATATAATAAGTTACAGGGTTGAGGAGTTGAGGGGTTAAGGATTGGGTTCTTTAACTCCTGAACTCTTTAACTCTCAAACTTTCAGATTCGTGTACAGACTTTCAGAGAGGAGGTTCAGATGCCGAAACTTAAGACGCACAGGGGCGCTGCAAAAAGGTTGAAGGTGACAGGCAGCGGCAAGATAATGCGGAACAAGGCGTACAAGGGGCATCTTCTTACGGGCAAGTCCCCCAAGAAGATGAGGACGCTCAGGAAAAGCGCGCCGGTCCCCGAAGTGCTGCTTCCCAACATCAAGAAGATGCTTCCCTACGGGCTTTAGTCGTTTGGTTGAGGAGTTACGGTTCAGAGGCTGCGGTTACTTTCCGCGCCTCGCTCCTTTAACTCCCGGCCCCCTGAAATTTATTGACCCATACTTGACATAATATTGATTATTTTAGTAAAATTTCATTTCGAAAAATCACGGTTCGGCTCGATACGACAGACTTTCAGAGCGTTGTCAGCATTAAGGAGGAAACATGCCAAGGGCTAAAGGTGGATTCAAAACCCGTAGATACCATAAAAAGGTACTGGATCAGGCAAAGGGATATTCAGGCGGCAGGTCAAGGCTTTACAGGAATGCCGCGCAGGCGGTGGACAAAGCCCTTATTGCTGCATACAGGGACAGAAGGCTGAAGAAGCGTGACTTCAGATCTCTCTGGATTGTCAGGATCAATGCCGCTGTGAGGTCTCTCGGCTTGACTTACAGCCAGTTTATGAATGGCCTGAAGAAGGCCAATATAGCTCTCGACAGAAAAGCCCTTGCAGACCTTGCCTATAGCGATCCGAAATCGTTCGGCGCTCTTGTCGAACAGATAAAGGGATAGGCCTGATCCGGGGCGGCGGAAGGGCGCCGCTTTTTTCAATGCACGAGCTACTGCCCTGATGAGACTATGAGCGAAGACCTGAAAAATACATTTCTCAATGAAGTCTCATCGCTGAAAAACCTTGCCGACGCGGCTAGCCTAAGGGTCAAGTACCTCGGCAAAAAAGGCATTATCACTTCCAGGATTAAATCTCTCTCATCCCTCTCACCGGAAGAAAAACGTCTTGCAGGCCGCGAGATCAACGAATTAAAACAGTTTATAGAAGATGAATGCGACCGCAAGGAGGCGTTCCTTAAAAACGAGGAGCTGAAGATGCGCCTCCTTGCAGAAGCGATCGATATAACGCTTCCGGGCAAGCCTGTTTATTTCGGCCATGAGCACCCCCTCAGCAAGACACTGCACGAAGTTATCGACATATTTTCAAGGATGGGGTTTGATGTCGAGGAGGGCCCTGAAGTCGAGCTTGACTGTTACAACTTCGAGGCGCTCAACATTCCCAGGGACCACCCTGCAAGGGACATGCAGGACACCTTCTATGTCAGCGAAGAGGTTGTTCTCAGGACTCATACATCGCCCGTTCAGGTTAGAGTAATGGCTAATAGGAAACCCCCGCTCAGATTTATTGCCCCCGGAAAGGTTTACCGTTGCGACGCGGACGTGACCCATTCCCCCATGTTTCATCAGGTCGAAGGGTTGATGGTGGATCGCGATGTCACATTCAGCCATCTGAAAGGGGTTATGATCGAATTTCTCCGCGAGCTTTTCGGGGCGGATCTGCCGGTGCGCTTCAGGCCGAGCTTTTTCCCCTTCACAGAGCCTTCAGCGGAAATCGACATCGGTTGTATTTTCTGCAAAGGTGCCGGATGCCGCGTGTGCAAAGGGACCGGCTGGCTGGAGATAGGCGGGTCAGGAATGGTTCACCCCAGGGTATTTGAAAATGTCGGTTACGATACTGAGCAATACACAGGCTTCGCATTCGGCATGGGTATCGAAAGGATCGCTATGCTGCGTTACGGTATCGATGATATCAGACTCCTTTTCGAAAACGATATCAGGTTCCTGAGGCAATTCTAGATGAAGGTCTCTTTCGATTGGCTGAAAGATTTTGTGAAGATCGAGGCATCCGCGGAGTCTGCGGCTGACAGGCTTACAATGATCGGCCTTGAGGTTGAAGGGCTAGAGCGCATAGGCGGCGACGTCGTCCTGGAAGTGAATGTCACGCCTAACAGATCGGACTGCCTGAGCATTATCGGCGTTGCGCGTGAGCTGTCTGCGGCATATGGCGTCCCGCTTACCTTTCCCGATCTCAACGTGGTGTCCGAAGCAAAGGAGCTCGACTTCAATGTAGAGATTCTTGAGCCTGATCTCTGCCGCCGCTATGCGGGCAGGATTGTCCGCAATGTTAAAGTGGGGCCATCTCCCTCCTGGATGAAAGAGCGTCTTGAGAAATGCGGTGTCCGCTCCATCAATAATGTTGTTGATATAACTAACTATGTATTGCTTGAATTCGGCCATCCGCTGCATGCATTTGATCTCAGCACCCTAAAAGGACATCTGATAAGGGTCGGCACGCCAAAGGCAGCCGCAAGAAAACCCGGAATTAAGTTCGTAACCCTTGATGGTTCAGAAAGGGATATTTCGGAAGAGATGCTGCTCATATGGGACGCCGAGAGGCCGGTTGCGGTGGCAGGCATTATGGGCGGCAGGGACACCGAGGTGACTGAAAAGACGGTTGATATTTTCATAGAAAGCGCTCATTTTGAACCTTCGTCCATCAGGAGAACGGCCAGAATTCTCGGGCTTAAAACAGAGTCATCCTTCAGGTTTGAGCGCGGTGCAGATGTTAAAGTTTTGAAGAAGGCCCTTGACAGGGCAGCGCGTTTAATGAAGGAAATCGCCGGCGGTACAATGTACGGCAAGATCGATATTTATCCGAAACGCTTTCACCCAAAAGAGGTCGGTGTGCGTTATGCCAGAGTCAACAAAATTCTGGGCGTGGAATTGTCGGGGCCGGAAATACTTGATTGCCTTAAGGGGCTAGGCCTTGAAATATTCGATTGCAGTGCCGGAGGGTTCAAGGTAAAGGTACCTCCGTTCAGAGGTGACATATCGCGGGAAGAGGACATAATTGAAGAGGTCGCACGACTGTACGGCTACGATAATCTGCCTGCTGAACTGCCAAGGGCCAGTTTAGTCGCCGACCATAGAAAAGAGGACACCTCGGCGCGCAGGACCAGGGGCGAAATCAGGGCGTCGCTTATCAAGTGCGGGTTCACAGAAGCTATTAATCTCAGCTTTATGGGAGGCCGCGAGCTTGATGTCCTTGCTATAGCCGCCGACGACCCAAGGCGCAGGCATGTGGAGGTAAGAAATCCCCTGAGGGAGGAAGAGGCATTCATGAGGACTACGCTTCTGCCTGCGCTCATGAAGAATCTGCTTCATAACATCGCCCATGGGAACAGGGAGCTCAGCATGTTCGAAATGGGCAAGGTATTCGCCGGTATCGACGGCGATCCGCTTCCCGCTGAACGCGAACACGTAGCTGCAGTATATTACAGAGAGAAGACGAAGGCCCTGTATAAAGACGGCACGCCCGATTTTTTTATTGTAAAAGGCATTGTCGACGCAGTTCTTGAAGGCGCGGGGATAAAGGAAGTTTCATATGTCCGATCAAATGAGCCGTTTTTACATCCGGGCCGCTCTGCTGACATTATCGTCGGCGGGACAAGGGTCGGCTACATCGGCACCTTTTCTCCGGCTGCATTGGAGGCACTTGATATCAAGGCCCAGAAGCCTTCGGTGATTGTATTTGAAATTGAGCTCGAATCTATCCTTCCCTTTATAAATCGCGATATCGCATATAAGCCTTTGCCGAGATATCCATTTGTGGAGAGGGACACGGCGATCATAGTCGGTGCGGGGCTTGAAGCGGCTGAGGTAATCCGGTTACTGAAAGCCTATCCCTCAGATACAATAGAGGATGTGTCGATCTTCGATGTCTATCAGGGCGGCAACATCGCAGAGGGAAAGAAGAGCATTGCATTTAACGTCAGGTACCGCTCAGCTGAAAGGACCCTCACCGATGGAGAGGTCGAAGCCCTCCATAAATCTCTTGTCGAATATATGCTCGAAAAGACGGACGGCCGGCTGAGGATTTAATCTTTATTTCTTCTGAGGAAGACGATCAGCTTGAATGATGGACGGACGACAGGTCGATGCCGAGCAGTCTGATCTTCTGCTGAAGGTTCTGGCGGTGGATGTTCAATAACCTGGCCGCTTCAGATATGTTGCCTTCCGATTTGATCAGCGCCGCCATGATAAGGCCTTTTTCCAGCTGTTCCTTCGCATCCTTGAGAGGCATTATCGGTATCTGCTCTGCCTCTTCGCTGACCTTCCTTTCCTCGTGAATATATCCCGGCAGGTCTTCGAGCTGTATCTGAGGGCCCGAAGTGAAATCCATCCCGTATTCTACTGCGTTCTCCAACTCCCGTATGTTGCCGGGGAAGTGATAGTTCATAAGCGACTGCAAGGCCTCTTTCGAGATGCCGGTCACCTGCTTGCCCATCACTTTTGACTGGTATTTCTGTATGAAGTATGTTGCCAGCAGCGGTATGTCGTCCCTTATCTCACGGAGCGGGGGCAACTGGATTGGAATTATGTTGAGCCGGTAGTACAGGTCTTCCCTGAATGTCTTGTCGGCAACGAGGTTTCGCATATCCCTTACTGCAGAGGCTATGATCCTCAGGTTGACCGGGACCGGCTCGGAGCCTCCGATTCTCATGAGATGGCTGTCGTGAATGACGCGCAGCAGTTTTACCTGCAACGCCGGCGCGAGTTCGGTTATGTCGTCCAGAAAGAGTGTGCCGCGGCTGGCCTCCTCGATAAGACCTCGCTTGTCGGAAACCGCCTCGTCAAAGGCCCCCTTAACATGTCCGAACAGTTCCGATTCCATAAATCCGCCGGGGATCGATCCGCAGTTCACGACTACGAATTTTCTCCTCGCCCGCATGCTGTTGCTGTGTATTGCGCGCGCAACCAGCTCCTTGCCCGTGCCGGTTTCACCGGTAATCAGCACGTTGCTATCGCTTATTGCCGCGTGTCTCATGACCCTGAATACTTCCTGCATCTGCGGGCTGCTGCCGATGATGTTGCTGAATGCGTAACGTGTTTCGATCTGGGTCCTCAGGGCGATATTTTCCCTTTCAAGCCTCTTCTTTTCGAGTGCGCGCCGCACCGGTATCCGCACTTCATCCGGCGTGAAGGGTTTCTGGATATAGTCGTATATGCCCCTTTTGACCGCATCCACCGCAGACTGGATCGTTCCGTATGCCGTAATGATGATGAATGCGCTGTCGGGAGAGAGGTCCTTTATGCGCTCGTAGATTTCAAGGCCGTCCATGTCGGGCATCTTCAGGTCCGATATGATGATATCGTAACGGATCTTTTCAACGAGCGTTAATGCTTCTATGCTCTTTGAAGTTGTGTCGACGTCGATGTCCTCAGTCTCAAGGATTTCCCTGACGACTTCGCAGATGCTCTCCTCGTCGTCGATGACGAGGGCTTTCAGTTTATCCACGTATGGGGAGCCTCACGATGAATGTAGAACCCTTGCCAAGGGCGCTCTTTACTTCAATGCTGCCGTTATGTTTCTTAATTATACCATAACTGATTGCAAGTCCCAGCCCCGTGCCTTTGCGGGTGCCCTTCGTTGTGAAGAAGGGATCGAATATCCTGTTGATGTGTTCTTCCGGGATGCCGTTTCCGGTGTCCGTAATGACGATCTCGACACAACTTTCGGATGTTCTGGTCTCGACTGAGATCCTTCCGGGGGGCGTTATCGAATGGGAGGCGTTCAGCAGTATGTTCATGACGACCTGACCGATCCTGACAGGGTCGGCCATTATCTCGGGCAGCCCGGGCGCGAGATCGAGTGTCAGCTCGATGTCCTTGAAAGCCTCCTGGGCCGCAAGGGATTCGGTTATCTCAGCGACGGGACGGTTGATGTCTATCAGCACGGGATGGATGGGGTTTTCCTTAGCGAAGCTCAGAAGCTCCCGCACGATCGTCTTGGCCCGCTGGGCATCCCTGATCATTATTTTCAGACGCTTATAATTTATGTCGTTCTCCGGCATTTGTTCCAGCATCAGCTCCGAGAACGACAGGACGGACGTGAGCGGGTTGTTTATTTCATGGGCAATCCCGGCGGTCAGGATGCCTATGGAGGCAAGCTTCTCGGCCTCGACAAGCTGGGCCTGTTTTTCACGCAGCTGGGTGATCGTCTGCTCGAAGGAGCTTACGGCCAGTTTGAGGTGGTCTTCCATGCGGTTGAATGACTGCGCCAGCGATGCAATCTCGTCCGACCCTTTAACTTCGATCTTTTCGGAAAAGTCGCCCATCGCGATGTTTTTCGTCTTTTTTTCCAGCATGCGCAGCGGGCTGACGATGCTCATTGCCAGCCTGGTGTTCACAACCGCCCCCAGAATGATTACCGTGAGAAGGGAAACCATGAACAGCTCAAGAGAACGTTTCATGGTCACAGGTATTTCAGCCCTCTCGCGGTCGAACATCTTATTGAAGAAGGCCTGATATTTCCTGGCCTGTTCCCGCATCCGGTTTTCGGTCTCGTGCTCGGTGCGGTACGAGGCGGACAGCTTCTGCACTATGGCGACATACCCCGAAAGCTCTGGATTGCGCGGAGCCAGATCGCGCAGGGCCTGCAGGAAAGCTCTGAAAGACTGCTCGTCTTTCTTGATAATATGGTTTCTTTCAAACCCCCGCAGTATCAGGAAATTTTGCAGGTCGCCGCCTCTGAGCTTCAGCTCGAGTTTCCTTCCGGACCTTGAAAGCTGTCTTTCAGTGTCGGCCTGCAACTTAAGGTGGTACGCTACAATGTCGAAGAGACGGTCGTATTCCGAAAGCAGGCCCTGGGCTTCATCAAAGGCGCTCAGGTCGGCCTGAACGATATGAGGCCTGATCTGCTCCCCGTTCGTCTTGAGCAGATAGATCTGCTTTTTGAATTCAAGCAGGTCACTTTCGTCACGGTAAAGCAGATACGTCTTTTCATACCGTCTGGCTTCGACTATGGTGTGGGTCAGGTCATCTATTTTGGTGATGACGGGAAGTTTAGTGAAGATTATATACAACTCGTGATAGGCTATAGCCCCCATGATGGCAGAAAGGAATATATAAGTTCCGACCGCGAGAAAGATCTTCTCCCTGATCTTCATCGTGGGCAGTGTGAGTCCTGACAGGGGGTTCTTCATCTGTGTCGGCAATGTACCGCCTTAGCGTTTTATCTTGTATCCGGCATTTTCAACAGCCGCGCCGACCTCCTTTTCCGACGTCTTTGTTTCATCAAACGAGACGACGGCCCTGCCGATGACAACCTCCGATTTAACGACACCCTGAACGGCATCCAGCGCCTTCTTCACTCGCATCACGCAATGCTGACAGCTCATACCTTCGACGGTCAAAGTAACTTCAGTCATAAAATCTCCTGTATCAATGATATTCTACGTCCCGGCCGAATACGGCCTGTATTATCTCACGGGATGTCTCCTCTACCGACCTGTTAGTCGTATTCACCACCTTCCACTGCTTGTGTTTCCTGCAGAGACCGTCGACAAACTCGGTCTCTTCGTAAATCTTTCGGAGGTCCGTGTAGCTGCTGTCCGCTTTGTAGTAAGGGCCCAGCCTCGCAATCCTGACCTTCTGCAGCACTTCGGGCGCCATGACGAGGCATGCGATCTTGCTCTGGTCGATCTTCACTATCTCATCCGGCAGAGGCACTTCCGGGACAATGGGCACATTTGCGACCTTGAATCCCTGCTGGGCAAGAAAGAAAGAGGTGGGCGTCTTCGAAGTTCTGGAAAGCCCCAGTATTACGATGTCTGCATCCTGCAGCCTCTGGGCCCTCTGCCCATCATCATGATTTGCGGTGAATTCAATAGCTTCTATCCTTTTGAAGTAGCGCTCATCCACCTTTCTCAGCAACCGCGGGTTCTCCATCGGCTCTATCTTAAGGTATGAAGAAAGATTGTTTATGAGTGGGCCAAGTATGTCGACATGGATTATATGGTTTTTCCTGCAGAACTCGCTGATATACTCCCTGTTGCCCTTCTTGACAAGTGTAAAGGCTACAAGCGCGTTGTCGGTCTTCGCCTGCCCCAGTATCTTGCTTATGCCGGTTTTGGACTCGACCTTTGGGAAGACGGTGAATTTTATGTGCGGGTTCTCGAACTGAACGAGGGCGGCCTTCAGAATGTCGAGCCCGCTTTGGCCGGTGGCGTCTGAAAGGATGTAAATTTTCTTCATAGCGCTTACCTAATATTACCCATCTCTTTGTTTTTTTATCAATTCTGTTTTAGAATAGCACAATGTCGGCTATATGGTTAATCACCGAATCCAGGGAAATAGAGGCGATTTTTCAGGCTTCCGGAATTTCTTTTTCACTGCAGGGCCCTAAAGATCTGGCCATACTTTCCGGTGTGCGCATTCCGGTTGACGGATTCCCGCTTGCATTTATGGATCTTTCGCTCGACGGCTGGAGGGAATGGTTGAAGGGCCTGCGTCACCGCATGCCTGTTATAGCCTTCTCTCCGTCTACGATGAGTACGGCGATAGAGGCAATGAGGCTCGGGGCGACTGATGTGGTCGACAGGCCTTTGACCCTTGAAAGGATCCGCGAGGACGTTGAAAGGCATGAGGGCCGCGTCAGAGAGCGCGAAGGTTCATTCGACGACATCGTGGGGCGCAGTTCAGTAATGAGGGAGGTTTTCAGCCTCATAAAAAGGGCGGCAGCCAGCGAAAGCAACGTACTTATTACGGGCGAGAGCGGCACCGGCAAAGAGCCTACCGCACGGGCAATCCACAGGTGGAGTCCCAGAAAAGACAGCGCTTTTATGACGCTGAACTGCAGCGCCATCCCAGATACTCTGCTGGAATCCGAGTTGTTCGGCTTCGAAAAGGGGGCTTTTACAGGCGCAAATTATACAAAAAAAGGCATCCTCGAAATGGCCGGCGGAGGGACCGTTTTTTTTGATGAGATCGGGGACGTTTCCACTCTCTTTCAGACCAAGGTGCTCCGCGTCATCCAGGAAGGTGAGATTATGCGCATCGGCGGTACGCGGCACACCAACGTGGATGTCAGGATCATAGCTGCAACGAACAAGGACCTGAAACTGGCCTGCAAGCGTGGCGCGTTCAGGGAGGACCTTTTTTACAGGCTGAATGTCATTAATATTCACATGCCGCCTCTGCGACGCAGAATGGAGGACATACCCATTCTTACAACCTATTTCATCAGAAAGTATGCCCCAAAGAGAAAAGACATAGTGATTTCGGGCATAACCGATGAGGCGCTGAACATCCTTCTGAACTATACCTTTCCGGGCAATGTCCGCGAGCTTGAAAATATTATCGAGCATGCCATTTCATTCGCAAGCTATCCGGAAATCCTTCCTTCAGATCTGCCGGCTTCATTGATCCAATCCGGGCTGAAAAGACGTTCGGCCACGCCCAAGATGAAGGACGCAGTTGCCTCGTATGAAAAAGAGCTGATCTGGTCGGCCCTTCAGGAGGCAAGAGGCAATATTTCGAGGGCCGCAGCCATTCTTGGGATATATCGTCAGCAGTTGCAAAGAAAGATAAAACAGCTAAAAATAGCAACATAAATGATATAGAGCAACAATATGTTGCTCTATTATGCAAAGATAACCGCCTTTTCCCTACAAAATCCAGGTAAGCTGCAACATCATATTGCAGGACATACTGTCTTTATAAAGTCCTAAAATTATATTCCCCTTATAAATCAATACCGTTGTTTTTTGGTACCTTTTTTGCTCAATTAAACAGGCAGAGAGTCGCACAAACTGATGCCGAACCGTAAAAGGTAGTAGATTTGAACGAAGGATGAGCCGGATCAAATTTTTTTTTGCGATTTACAGCTCATTATAAAGACAGAAGGAACGGAAGACATCATGATTGAAAAGGGCATTGACAGAGAAAGCGGCGTAACGCTGTATGTCCAGATCTACGGAATAATCAGGAAGATGATCGAAGACGGACAGTGGCAGCCCAACAGCATCATTCCGTCTGAAGATGAACTCTGCAAGCTGTTCCTGGTGAGCAAGGCCACCATCAGGCTTGCCCTCGCCGATCTCGTTAGGGATGGTTTTCTACGCCGGCAACAGGGCAAGGGAACGTATGTCAAGAGTCCGTTGCCGCATTCCGGCCTTATGATGAAGACGCATCTGAGCGACGGCATGTTTCCCGACGGGACTATTGGAGCCAGGGAGTTTTTGACGTCCGGAATTCTGGAACCTTCCGCTGATGTCAGGGAGTATCTGAAATTCAGCGGCGCCGTTTTTTATGTGCAATGCAGGGGAACGGTTGACGGAGAGCCGGTCTCTGTTGAGGAGCTTTTCCTGCCCCTCATCTATTTTCCGGGCATAGACGAGCGCCAGATATGCGGCATGTCTTTTTTTGATCTTGTGAAAGAGCGCTCTATCAGGAAACCATGCAGGATGGTGCAGACCGTCGAAGTCTGCCATGTTGCTGGAGAGACCGCAGGATTGCTAAAGGTTCAGGACGGACATCCCGCAATTGCAATGCGCAGAATCTTCATAGACGCAGAGGAGAAGCCGGTTGCGTATATAAGGCTGTTCGGCAGGGACGAAAAGTATCAGGTGCATACCGAGTTCGAAAAGATCAAGTAGGGCGGACCCGGAGGAGAAGTAATAATGGGCCTTGTCTGCGACCCAAAAGGAAAGGGAGGCAACGAAATGATCAGGAAGGTCATGTTGGCAATCATGCTTTGCATCGTATCGGCGCTTTTTATGTCCGGATGCGGCAGGGATTACGGCAAGGTTGATCAGGGCCGGGTAATAGAGTTCGATCGCGACAGGGGTACCGTGACAATGATAAGAGACGTTAAGACTGACCCCGGAAATCCGGAGTATACATACCTTCCGCCGCTCACTTACTCCTTGCCAAAGAATGTTTCGGATATCGGGGCAGAACCTAAGACCGGATACCGCATGAAACTCGATGCGGCTAACGCGCGGATAATCATATTCGATCCCGTGACAAAAAACTTCAGGACGATCGAGTATAAGCCGGTGAAGCAGACGGAGAACGTCGAAAAGAATGATCCCCTCGTATTCGATAAATCGATCGGCAGGGAGAAGGACTTTCCGGTGATCGACAAGATATCGAAAACCATTACCGTCTATTCCCGGAGGCAGAAGATTGTAACAACCTTCTCAGTACAGGAAGAATTCCTTTCCATGCCGCCGAAGACCTGGGAGGCGGGGGATGATATAAGGGTCAACTATCGCGAGGACGGCAAGGCGTTGAAAATGACGAACCTGAGCAGGACTGAAAGCTACAAAAAATAAATACAGCCCGGATCGGGCCGGGCCGCACCATATCGGAAAGAAGGAGGGACACGCGAATAATACGAAAAGTTGGGGGGAGCAGGTACATTTAATATCTTAATATTTCGGAATACTTCAGGTAATGAAAAAGGGATGAGTTACAGTATGAAAAAAAGCAAGCCAAGGAGGGTTTAAGAGATGAGCTACATGCGGCAGATGTACGAATTTCTAAAGGAAGCATCGAAGGCCCACGCGCAGTGGGACTATGAAGTCTCGATGTCTATAATCAAGAACAAAAAGAAGCTACTTATTATTGGCGTACTTCTCCTGCCGATCCTGCTGGTCAGCCTGACAGGGGCTGCAGACATTATCGGCAGCAAGCAGGCTTATGCACCGGCGCATTACACCGATCTGATATTCTTTGCCTCGATCGCGGTGGGTCTTGCAGCAGGTCTGATTACCGGCTGTATCGGAGCGGGCGGCGGTTTTATCATTACACCGGCCCTGATGGCCGCAGGCGTCAAGGGCATCCTGGCGGTCGGCACCGATATCTTCCATATCTTCGCGAAGGCGATCATGGGGACCACTGTGCATAAGAAACTCGGCAATGTCTCGGTGAAACTGGCGGTTGCATTTCTTGTCGGGTCGGCAGGTGGTACATTCGTAGGCGGCTGGATAAATAAGACGCTCTATAACCACGACCCGATACTCAGCGATGCGTTCATCAGTCTCGTTTACGCTGTGCTGCTCGGATTCCTTGGAACATACGCGATGCTGGATTTCTGGAAATCAACACGGAAGAAGGCCGGTAGCGCGGATACGGGCGGTCATGATGCCCACGGCGGCCCAGCCGGCATGACACCCCTTGCGGTCAGCCTGCAAAAGATAAATATCCCGCCGATGATTACCTTTGACGAAGATTTCGGCGGCAGAAAGATATCCTGGCTGTTTGTAGCCATGGGCGGATTTATTGTAGGCATGCTTGCGGCCATCATGGGTGTGGGCGGCGGCTTTGTTACATTCCCGATGTTTGTTTATATCTTTGGCGTTTCGACCGCCACTACAGTTGGCACGGATATCCTGCAGATTATCTTCACGGCAGGCCTTGGCTCGATTTTCCAGTATGCAATTTATGGATATGTCTTCTACACTCTGGCTATGGGCATGCTCATTGGCTCGCTGATCGGGATACAGGTCGGCGCCCTTACAACAAAGGTCGTCAAAGGCGTTCACATCAGGGGATTCTATGCCATGTCGATCATAGCCGGTTTCATTAACAGAGTGTCCACGCTTCCCAAAAAGATGGTCGAACTCGAATATATTCAGCTGAACAAATCAGTCATAGACTCGATAGAACTTGTCGGCAACGTCGTCTTCTGGGTCGTCGTCGGATTCTTCGGGTTCTGGGTCCTGAGCAAATTCTTTGTGAATATCGGGAAACTGAGAGAAGACGAAAGTTATGCACATGCCCGGGCGTCCGTCAGCTCGATGGAAACGGGAAAGCTTAAAGGGGAGGGATAGACAATGGCATCGTCAAAAAAACATCTTGGCCTTGGCATAGTCATGGCCATCGGCTTCTTCGTGATATTGTTCCTGACATTTTCGCCGATTTTTCCGAAGTCGGCTGAGGGCAAGGCCCAGAACGGACTGGAATGGGCTGATGAAACGTTTAACAGGCTTTCCAAAGGGTCATCGTATTTTATTCCCAAGGTTACAAAAGATGCAGAGAAGTTCGTGGGCAAGCCACTTTCAATTACCGTAAAAATGACCAAGGATGCGGATAAGCCCGGTGATGCCGAAAAAAGAGCGGTCAACGCCTCCAAGGTCTTTATAGCTGCAGGCGCCAATGTGACTGTTACCGGTTCGGAGCTTAAAGTGGAAGGCGATCTGGGCAAGATACTTCTGGCTGCCCTGCGGGACTCGGACGCCATGTACAAAAATGACGGCAATTACATAAAAACGAAATATGGCGCGGATGACGAGAAAAAACAGTTCAGGCAGTGGCACAACGCCTTCACGAAATTCGACAAGGCCCTCAAGAAAGAAGGCAAGATCGAAGAGGCCAACATCATAAGCGATGTGACCAAAAAGGCGGTCGAGACCGCATACAACTATTACACGGTAGACGCCATCCAGGTCAAAGACAAGGCAGGCTTGATGACCTTCCTGCTCGTCTTTTATGTCGCATATACCATGTGGTGGGGTTTTTCAATCTTCTTTATGTTTGAAGGGTTGGGTCTCTCCATGAAGAAGGCGAAGGAAAAGAAGGAGGTCTAGGAGGACGACATGAAGATACTGGTGCCTGTTGACGGATCGAGATATTCAACTGAGGCTTTGAAGGTGGCGCTCGACTGCGCCAAACTGAAAGGCGCTGCAATGGATATAATAAGCATAGCTCCCGATGCAAGCAACATCGATCTGGAAGTATCGGCGAGCCAGCGCGAGCGGATAATGCAGCGCATGGAGCAGCAGGCTGATTCCGCCGTGCAGGAGGCCGGCAAGATGGCCACAAGCGCCGGCGTGAAGGCCGGCTGCAAGGTCATCACTTCCAATACCTCTATAGCTGACGCAATTCTTGCCTTCTCCGAAGAGGCTAAGTCCGACCTCATCGTGATGGGCAGCCGGGGGCTCAGCCAGTCTTCGAGGTTCAAGATGGGCAGCGTCGCGTCGCAAGTGGTAAAATACAGCGACTGCTCTGTCCATATTGTAAAACTGCCGGGTTAGGCCGGCATAGGGGGTTATGGAAAACCAGAAAGGCGGTGATCTGTCGCAAAAAGCCTCCAGCTATCATTTGCGGTGGATAGATTTCTACATAAAGCATTATGCGATGGTGACGGCCGCCGTCACCATCGTCCTTCTGATAGTCATACTTCTGCTTGGCTGGATATCGGACAGCAAACAGCTCTTCGAGGCCTTCGCAATTACGGTAACGATCGTTGCCGGGCTGTTCCTGGTTGTTCTGCTTCGGAGATGGTCGGCTGCAGTTTCAAAGGAAGTCGAGGTAAAAACAAGACAGCTTAACAGGTCTGAGCATCTGTATCGTTCCCTGGTAGAAAACGCGAACGACATTATCTTCACCATCAGCCCAGAGGGAGAGATACTCTCGATGAATCATTTTGGCGCGGATTTCTTCAGGAAGGGCCCTGCGGAAGTGGCGGGCCGAAAGATCGGCGAACTCATGCCCCGCGAAAGCGTTGAAATGCTCATGCAGGCTGTCTCCGAGATATTCGACACGCAGGTGAGCAGGCGTATCAACTGCAAGGCAAATATCGAGGATTCGGAGAAATGGCTCAATATCAGCCTTAGCGGTCTCATCGACGAATACGGCAATGTGTACAAGATCCTCGGCATAGGCAGGGACGTTACGGAGCGAAGGAGAAACGAAGACCAGATGATCTATACCGAAAAGCTGGCGTCGATGGGAACGCTCGCTGCAGGTGTTGCCCACGAGATCAATAATCCGCTTGCGATAATTCTTGGATTCACCGACATGCTGCTTGAAAAGAAATTTGAAGACCCCGAGGCATACGACATCCTCAAGACCATCGAAAAGCAGGCCCTCAATGCGAAGCGCGTGGTTGAGAAGCTCCTGAGTTTTGCGCGTCACTCAGAGCATAAAGAAGAGGATGTCGACATAAACGGGAACGTTGATGAAGTGCTCGACGTGATAGGACGCACGATAATTCTGAACAAGATAACCACCATCAAGGATTTTGCGACCTCTCTTCCGGCGGTGCGCGGCGAGCCGGGCGAATTCCAGCAGGTCTTTTTCAACCTGATAAATAATGCGATTGCTGCGATGAAAGGCGGCGGCATCCTTACCGTTTGCACCAGGGCGGTGGACGGCCGTAGCGTCGAGGTGCGCATTTCCGACACAGGATATGGTATAAAGAAAGAGCACAGGACAAAGATTTTCGACCCGCTGTTTACTACCAAAAAGGTCGGTGAAGGCACGGGGCTGGGGCTTTCGGTCAGTTATGGAATAGTTACGCACCACGGAGGAACGCTGACCTTCGATACTAAAACGCAGGAAGAGTCCGAAAACCCAGGGACTACATTTATAGTTACTCTGCCTGCTGTGAAGACGTGATGTCAGGCATCCAACGAGGAGGCTGCAAATGGCTGAAAAGCTTCTTATAGTAGACGACGAGCCGGACATGCTGAAGCTTCTTGGCATGATCATCAGGGACAAGACCAAGTACGAAACCATTACTACGAATAATCCTGCCGAGGCGCTCGATCTGGTGAAGCGCGGAGGATACGACATGGTTATCACCGACCTGAAGATGCCCGGGCTTGACGGTGTCGAGATGCTCGATGCGGTAAAGAATTATGATCCGGATATTCCTGTGATAATAATAACGGCGTATGGTACCGTGGAGACTGCCGAAGAGTCCCTGCGCAAGGGCGCGTTCGATTTTATAACCAAGCCGTTCAGGAAGGAGCAGATCCTTTTTACCATCGAGAAGGCTATGAGCTGGCTCAGGCTGCAAAGAGAAAACAAACGACTTAAAGAGCAGATCAAGCAATAACCTCGCACCATCATCGCTGGTCCTTTTTGCCGAAGCCCAGACGGGTGCTTCTTAATGTTAATATATAGAAATTAACATTTTGAATGAATGCACCGGAGGCCTGATGGAACCGGAATCCGCAAAAGAAAATAGCCCTGCCGGCGACTTTCCGATCGTCGGCGTAGGGGCCTCGGCTGGGGGGCTCAACGCATTTGAATGCTTCCTGGCGGTCATGCCCAGGGAATTCGGCTTTTCAATCGTTTTCGTCCAGCATCTGTCACCAAAGCATTCCAGCCTGTTGCCCGATATACTCAGATCCAGCAGGCCTGATATCGAAGTCATCGAGCTTTCCGATGGGCTGGGCATAGCCCCCGGAAAGCTTTATGTCTGCCCTCCGGCGATGGAGGTCGGGATTGAGAAGGGAATCTTCCGTGTGAAAGAGCATTCCCATGAGCATGTCCATCTTGCTGTCGATGAGTTCCTTACTTCGCTTGCGACGGAAAAGGCCGACAATGCAATTGCAGTAATCCTTTCCGGCGCAGGCACCGACGGTGTGCGCGGAGTTCAGGCCGTCAGGAGTGCCGGCGGGGCCATCTTCGTTCAGGACCCTGAATCAGCTGAATTCCCCGGAATGCCGCTGGCGGTTATCGGCACAGGACATGTGGACGGGGTGCTTGCGCCCGCCGACATCGCAAAAGAGATACTGAAATTCCATGACTCCGATGTTAAAGTGTCACCTGAAGTGCTTGCTGCGTCCGCAAGTCTGGAGCCATTTTACGGTCTGATCCGCGACAAAAAGGGCTACTCATTTCATCATTACAAGAAGAGCGTGGTTGCCCGGAGGATTAGACGAAGGATGTATCTGCAAGGGATACACTCGATCAACGATTATCTCGACATGATTTCCGGAGACGATGCCGAGGCCGCCGCGCTTGCCAACGACCTGCTGATAGGCGTTACATCTTTTTTTCGCGATAGGGTGGCATGGAAGGCGCTGTATCTGGAAGTCACCAGGAAGATTGCCGCGCAGGAAGACGACGCGCCGGTGCGTATCTGGACACCAGCATGCGCGACCGGGGAGGAATCCTATTCAGTAGCCATGCAACTCCAGTATGAACTCGATATCATCGGCAGGAGCAGGGAGATACAGGTCTTTGCTACCGACCTTAACGAGGCGGCATTGGAAAAAGCGCGGCGTGGAAGATATCCTGCCAGCATATCAGCCGACGTGCCGCCTGAGTACATGAAGAAATTCTTTACGCCTTCTGCCGACGGCCTTTCGGTCCGAATCAACAAGGATGTGAGACAACGGGTTGTATTTGCGAAACAGGACCTGCTTACCGATCCGCCTTTTTCAAGGCTGGACCTGATAATATGCCGCAACCTGCTCATATATCTCGAACCAGATGCGCAGGAGAAATGCATATCCATCTTTCATTATGCGCTCAGGGAAGGAGGCTATCTGTTCCTCGGCAATGCAGAGTCGCCGGGACGGAAGGGCAATCTGTTCAAGTCGGTATCACACAAGAAGTGCCGGATATACAGGAAGGCCGAGAGGTACTCTTCTGAAAGGCTTCCGCTCGTGGTGCCCTACTCATCTGAGCGCGCTGGCCGCCAAACTGCTAACCGGGCTGCGGCAGCCGATACTACTTTGACCGACAACCAGTACGCGCAGGAACTTTTGCTTGAGGAATTTGCGCCCGCCGCCGTTGCGATCGACCACAACTATCAGATTGTATATCATAACGGCCCGACAAACAGGTACCTGCGCCAACCGCGCGGTGTCCCTACGCGCGACTTGCTGGAGCTGCTGCCTGAAAACCTGAAGACAAGGATCAGAGGGGCGCTTTACAAAGCAGGTCAGGATCAGAAACCGGTAGCCGTCCGTGCCGCCATGACGGGTGACGACAGGAAGAAGAAGCAGGTTTCGATACGGATCTCAAAAGTGAGAGAGCACCTTTTCCTGGTGATATTCAGGGAAAAGAACTGTGTTGTCGATGAATCGGCCCCTCTTTCGCTTGAGGCTGACGCTGTTGAAGAGACAGCCATCCGGCAGCTCGAATGCGAGCTCTCCACTACACGTGAAGAACTGCAGGGCCGCATCGAACAGTTGAGGGGACTCAACGAGGAGCTGCAGTCCTCAAATGAAGAGCTCCAGGCTGCGAACGAAGAGCTCGAGACCTCCAGGGAAGAGCTCCAGTCACTCAACGAAGAGCTTATCACGGTGAACACGCAGTTTCAGGCCAAGATCGAAGAGCAGGAATCAACCAACAACGACCTCAACAACTTTCTGGCCAGCTCTAACATTCCAACGGTGTTTCTGGATTTGCAGCTGAGGGTCAAGCGTTTTACGCCTGCGATGACCAGGTTGATCAAGCTCATTCCGGCGGACATCGGCAGGCCTATCCTGGACATATCCATCGATCATCTCGGTTTGGACCTGATAACGGATGCCGAAGCTGTGCGCGACAGCCTGGTGCCGACAAGACAGGAGATCAGAATAAACCAGTCATGGTATGTACGCACGACGCTGCCGTATCGGACTGCAGACAGCCGGATCGAGGGAGTGATAATCACCTTCGCCGATATATCGGAAATGAAACAGGCAGAAGAGAGTACCAGACATCTGGCCTCATTCCCGCGCCTGAACCCCAATCCCGTGCTGGAACTGGACCTTACCGGCAGTGTTGTTTTCATGAACCCGGCATCTCAAAGGATTTTGCAGGGCCTCGGAGAGGACATGACCGCAGCGGCTTTTGCTCCGCCCGACCTTGACGCCATCGTAAGGGCGTGGGACAAAAAAGCTGAGGCATCAGTCCACCGCGAGGTGAACATAAAGGACAGGACTTTCGGAGAGACTATCCATCTCTCTCCTGAATTCAATTTTGTGCGCATTTACGCTTACGAAATCACCGAAAGAAAGAAGATGGAAAATGCGCTCATCAACGCTAAGAAGGCCTGGGAGCTTACCTTTGATACTGTTCCCGACATGATCGCCATCCTGGATTGCAACCATACCGTAATTCGGGTTAACAAGGCAATGGCCGATCGGCTCGGCCAGCCGCCCGAAAAATGTGTCGGCATGAAATGTCACGATGCGGTACACGGCATGACAGAGCCACCTCCTTTTTGTCCGCATTTACAGACCTGCATCGACTCCCGTGAACATATTGCTGAAGTGCATGAGAGTCGTCTCGGTGGCGATTTTCTGGTCAGCACGACCCCGATGTTCGATGAAGCGGGCAGGCTCACGGGCGCGGTGCATGTTGCCCGTGACATAACTGAACGCAAACGGATTGAAGCGGAGAAGGAGTCTGCGGTCGAATTCCTGCAGCTTGTTAATGAAAGCAAATCTACTGCCGATCTGATTCATGCCGCCACCGAATTCTTTCAGCGGAAGTCCGGCTGTGAAGCTGTCGGCATCAGACTCAGGCAGGAATACGACTATCCTTATTATGAGACCCGCGGATTCTCGAAGGAGTTCGTCATGCTTGAAAACAGGCTTTGCGCTCGTGACGAGAACGGAAGGCCCATCCTCGACGGCGCCGGAAACCCCGCGCTCGATTGCATGTGCGGCAACGTCATCTGCGGCCGCTTCGATCCTGTAAAACCTTTCTTTACAAAACGAGGCAGCTTCTGGGCCAACAACACCACTCGCCTTCTAGCTACGACCACCGAAAAGGACCGTCAGGCAAGAACACGAAACCGATGCAATGGAGAAGGCTATGAATCAGTGGCACTTATCGGGTTGACCCTCGGCGATGAAAGACTGGGCCTCCTGCAACTTAACGACCGCAGACCCGACCGCTTTACGGCTGAGTCGATAGCCTTGTGGGAGAGGCTTGCCGACTATCTGGCAGTCGCTCTGGCAAAGTTCCGGACCGATGAGGCCCTGCGGGTGAGCGAAAAACGCCTTGCCGTATTCATCGAGCATGCTCCGGCGGCGCTGGCCATGTTTGATCGCGACATGAGGTATGTAAGCGCGAGCCGCCGCTGGATGGGCGATTTCAACATGATGGACCGTGACATTACCGGGCTGTCGCATTATGAAGTATTTCCAGATATGCCCGAAAGATGGAAGGAAATACATAAACGCTGTCTGGCTGGTGAGGTTCTCAAATGTGATGAAGACCGCTTCGACCGTGCCGACGGGTCCGTACAGTGGCTCAGTTGGGAGGTACGCCCGTGGTACGACGATGCGGGAGGGGTTGGCGGGATCGTGATTTTCAGCGAAGATATCACGAAACGCAAGGAGGCTGAGGATAGTATCAGTAGCGCTATGGAAGAGCTTAAGTTCAAAAACGACGAACTGGAGCGCTTCAATAAGGCTGCGGTAGGGCGGGAGTTGCGAATGGTGGAATTAAAGAGAGAATTGAATGAGCTCTGCAGCAGGACGGGTGAACTCCCGAGATATAAAGTGGAGTTCGATGAAACACCGAATGACGATTAAGTGGAGGCAGGCGATATGAAGTGCACATTGTTAAAGGCTGTTTCAGCGCTTGCATCTATTGCGCTTGTCGCCTTTATGCCGGCCTGTTCGCGCACTGACCCAAAGGCCCCTGCGCCTTCGGACCAGGTCACAATTGCCTCGACCATACTTCCAGACTCGGCCCTTGTGCAGGTTGCAAACGCAAAGGGTTATTATGCCGCGGAAGGGCTGGCCGCCACCCTGCAGACTCATCAGATCGGGAAACAGGCGCTTCAGTCAGTGCTCGACGGCAAGGCTGATTTTGCGACTGTTGCCGAAGCCCCTGTCTTGTTGTCGATCATGAAGGGCGAAAAAATATGCATAATCGCAACAATCGATACATCGCACAGGAATATGGCGATTCTGGCCAGAAAGGACCGCGGCATTAAAACGCTTGAGGATTTGAAAGGCAGGAAGATTGCGACAACCCCTCGCACCATTGCAGATTTTTTTCTGTACTCCATATTGACTATAAATGGTGTATCCCAAAGGAGCGTTACGACGGTCAATCTGGCCCCGGAAAAAGTGCTGGAAGCACTGCTTAGCGGTGATGTTGACGCTGCTACGCTCTGGAACCCGCTACTGGTTCACGCGCAAAAGAAGCTGGGTGAGGCAGGCACGACGTTTTATGGCGAAGATTTATATACCCAGTTCTTTGTAGTCGTTGCAAGGCAGGTCACAATACGCGACAACCCTGATAAAGTAAGGAAGGTGCTCCGTGCTTTGATCAAGGCAGAGGAATTTATCCGGAGCAATCCAGTCGAAGCGCAGGGGATTGTAGCTGAATACAGCAACACTGAAAAAGCCCTGGTCAGTGAGACATGGGCTGCCAATAACTTCAGGGTGTCGCTTGATCAGACGCTCGTCCTTGCGCTGGAGGATGAATCGCGCTGGGCAATCAATAATGGCTTGACCCGGGCGACTGAAATGCCTAACTACCTGGATTTTATTTATTTCGACGGTCTTAAATCGGTCAACCCTGATGCAGTAAGGATACTAAGGTAGGAGCTGATTAATGCAGATCAAGCAAAGGCTTAGAATGAATTCAATACTCCTGTCGGTTGGGGTTTGCATTATAGTAGCGGTCATAGCTGCTGCCGGATATAGGGTTGCTCGGGCCATTGAGTTATCGAAGATGGCTGATGCGATTATGACGGCATCATACGAGAGATTAATGCTCAGGACCGACTATTTCCAGACCGGTAGCGAGCGGTCGAAGTTGCAGCTTATCTCCAAACAGAAAGAGGTCGGCAACCTATTGAAATCCGCCGCTGAAAAATTCGGCGGGCCGGAAGATAAAGCGATTATTGATGAACTGCTTGAGGTCCATGAGTCAACCGGAAAATTGGCAAGGTCCATCCGGGAAGCCCGCGAGAAGCGAGGGCCCAATGCGCACCCCGATGTGCTGTCAGAAGCCAGGGGAAATATGCTGCTCAGCCAGCTGAACATGCGGATTTATGAGACTATACTGCTGAATTCCAGACTCCAGAAGTCGGGGAATGATGCCGTAATCTCGGCCTTCAAGCTGACTGGGGGCGGGATATTCCTTATTGTAGTGATGCTGAGTGCGGCTGCACTTGTCAATGAAAGGGCGACAGGCCGTCTGATAACCGAGCGGATTAGTCGCCTGAGGGATGGCGCAGTCAGGATCGGAGAGGGGAATCTCGACGACAGAATTGCCCTGGAGGGTAATGATGAGTTTTCGGACCTGTCTACTTCCTTTGACAACATGACTGCAAGACTGCATGAATCTCAGCTGCAGCTTGAGGCGCAGATCGAAGAGAGGAGTAGAGCGGAGGCATTGCTGCGGGAAAGCCATGAGAGACTGAAGAAGGTGCTGGAGGTAGAGACGGTCGGCGTGATGTTCTGGGATCTTACAACGGGTTGTATGACGGATGCAAACGACACCTTCCTCGATATGATGGGCTACAGCCGCCGTGAAGTTGAGGCGCGTCAACTGACCTGGCAGAAACTTACCCCGCCGGAATATGTGGAGGCAAGCCTTGCTGAGATCGAAAAGCTTAATGAGACCGGTCGTGTCGGTCCTTATGAAAAGGAATATTTCCGCAGCGACGGTACTCGGCAGTGGCTGCTCTTTGCTGGCAGCTCTCTCGGCGAAAACGCCTGCGTGGAATTCTGCGTTGACATATCCGACCGCAAGAAGGCCGAGGAAGGACTTCGGAAGGCCTTTGACGACCTGGAGACACGTGTCGCAGAAAGAACGAAGGAGCTTAACGAACTCAACGCAACTTTAGAGCACCGGGTCGTCGAGCGCACGGCGGAGCTAAAGGCTGCGAACGAGTCCCTTCGCGGCTCGCGCGTGGCGGCGCTCAATCTTATGGAGGATTCCATAGCTGCGCGGCAGAGGGCCGAGGAGCTGAACAAGGTGCTGCTTAAGGAAATCAATGTGCGCAAACAGGCAGAGGCGGAAGCGATCAGACTGAACAAAGCGCTGAAGGCCCTCAGCGACAGCAGCCAGGCAATTATTAGGGCAAATGATGAAACGGCATTTCTAAACGATATCTGCCGGATTATTATTGATGACTGCGGGTACAGCATGGTGTGGATAGGGTATGCTCAGAAGGATGATGAAAAGTCGGTGCTGCCTGTTGCCCACGCCGGGTTTGAAGAGGGTTATCTTGATACCCTGAAGATAAGCTGGGCCGATACCGAAAGGGGCAGGGGACCCACCGGCACCGCCATCCGTACTGGCGTGATGTCTGTCTGCCCGAACATGCTGACCAATCCCGACTTTGAGCCCTGGCGGGCCGAGGCGCTCAGGCGCGGATACGCTGCGTCGGCAGCATTTCCGCTCATCTCCAATAATGAGGTCTTTGGTGCTGTTTCCATCTATTCGGGCGAGGCGGACCCGTTCTCCGAGAACGAGGTGAAACTGCTTTCGGAACTGGCTGACAATGTTTCGTATGGGTGCCAGGTCATGCGCCTTAAAGAAGCCCAGAAAGGGGCCGAACAGGAACTGATGCTTGCTAATGTAACCCTCACTGAGCTGAACCGCGAACTGGAATCTTTCGTCTACTCCGCATCTCATGATCTCAGGGCACCTATACGCGCCATATCGGGGTTTACGGAGATCGTCGAGAAAAAATATGGCGATAGGTTTGATGAAAAGGGCAGGGAATATCTCGCCCGCATCCGTCATGGTGCGGTCAGGATGACCGGCCTGATAGACGACCTGTTGCATCTGTCCAGGGTGTCGCGCCAGGACATGACGCGGATAAAGGTCGATATGGGCAAGAAGGCTGATATGATCATTGCGAACCTGATGGAAGCAAAGCCCGACAGAAAGGTGGATGTTGTGATAGGCGGTGACCTGACCGCATCAGTCGACCCGCGGTTGATAGAGGTGGCCCTGAGCAACCTGATCGGAAATGCCTGGAAGTTTACATCGAAGACCGATAATGCGCGGATTGAGCTGGGTTCCATAAACAGAGACGGACAGACTGTTTTTTATGTGCGCGACAACGGTGCCGGGTTCGACCAGAAGTTCGCAGAGAGAATGTTCCTGCCGTTTCACCGGCTGCACACGACCAGCGAGTTCGAAGGTACAGGCATCGGCCTTGCCATTGCCGACAGGGTAATCCGCCGCCACGGTGGGAGAATATGGGCCGAAGGGAAGGTCGGCAAGGGGGCTACGATCTATTTTACCGTTGAGGAGTGAGGGCCTTGCAAGCCTCTTTCATTGTTGATAACCTTTAGCGGGATAGAATGATAGACAGCATGGCCAGTACTATTTTGATAATTGACGACGATGCCGATGACATGGAGCTTACGGTCATAGCCATTGAATCGTTGAGACCCGATGTGAAGGTGCAATCTGCTTACGGCGGCAGGGAGGCCATCGACCTCATTCACGCCGGGCATCCCCTGCCCAATCTGATACTTCTGGACCTCAAAATGCCCGGAATGAACGGGATTGATACTCTTTCAGAGCTGCGGCGCGACGATCGCCTGAGCAGGATCCCGGTTGTTGTAGTTACTTCATCATCGCTGGAATCGGATCGCTCGGCATCGCTCGATGCCGGCGCAAACGATTTCATGCACAAGGCCTTCGACATGACGGCATTCAGCCTCGAGATGGAGGCCGTGCTGAGCAAGTATCTTTAGCGCTAGGTTGCTTTCCTGATATTTTTCTTTATGAAATCCTGGATGTAGAAATCGGTTATCGCATCGTTATACATGACCATGTCAAGCTGCTTGGTATAGGCTGTCAGCTTGCCCAGAACTTCGAGCTTTTCCTCGATCATATGTCTTCTGTATTTAGTAAGCACAGCGTCGACCACGTCGTCCACGATTTTTACCCTGAAGTCCATTGCCCTCAATATTTCGGCTATCAGCCTGACCCTTCTCAGCCGCCGTTCAGCAGCGGCACCCCCTCCCTTGAAGAAGAAGCGGATATAGTTGTCGTTTATGGTATCTCCTGCAAAAGACTCGACGGTCGAAAGATGATAACCCAGACGAAGCAGGAAATTCATATAGTGTTCAGATATGAAAGAGAAGCTTTTCTCTCCGGTCCTTTGCAATTCCTCTTCGGGGATCGCAGCGGTGTGGGCCAGCATACCCAGGAAACCCCCGGCATCAACGGGCTTGGCCTGCGGCCAGTTCGAGGTGACGAGGCCGCGGAAAAAGGCCCTCAGCGGATTGGAGACCAGATGGTCGGGATTAAGCACCTTTGGGGCGTCTTCGGATATGCCGCCCCCAAGGTCGATGAGGTACGATACGAGGGGTATACCGGCGACGAGTTTCCGTGTCTCACCGATCTCGTCTGAAGGAGTCGAGGTGATCCTGAACATCTCACGCATGGCCATTTCGTGGCTGAAACGCGTGATGTCGTGGAATGTGTCACATGCTTCGGCCCTGAAATCTTCGCCGTCCGGCTCTATCAGCTTGAGAGGCACTATCCATTTGAGCACCTTCTGCAGGGTCTTGAAGATCACCGTATCTTTGAAGGGGTCTTCCTTCTTCTCGGCGAACTCGATCAGTTCGTCCACCCTTCCTTCATACACATTGCAGTTGTATGAATCTACAGTGATTTCCAGTCCGTCACGCAGCTTTGATGTGGCGGATTCAGTGTCGAGCAGCGCTGGTACCTGGAATTCCCGAGCAAGAGACGCCATGTGGCCGGTCGCCCCTCCGAAGTCGGTGACTATCGCGCTCGCCTTGTTCATCACAGAAACGTACCTCGGAGACGTATGTTTCGCCACCAGTACTGCGCCGTCCGGAAAGTCGGCCAGGTCTGCGTCGGAGCGCACCATGTGAACCTTGCCGAAACCTATGCCCTTGCATGCTATTATGCCTTTGTCGATCAGCACGGTGTGTCCGGCAAGTCTGGTCGGTATGGCTCTTGGGGTTTCCTTTTCGATGATCCGCAGTGGCCTTGTCTGAAGAATGTAAAAGGAGCCGCCTCGGTCCATGGCCCACTCGATGTCCTGAGGGCCGTCATAGTGCCGTTCGATGTATAGGGCATACCCGGCGAGCGTTCTGATTTCATCGTCACTGATGCTCTGCTCACCCGCGGCTGCGGTCAGATCGACCTCTTCGGTGGAGCCTTCGGCCAGGCAGACGATCATCTTTTCCTGGGGGTGAATGTCTCTCGAAACGATTTCCAGGCTGCGCGAGATTCTGTAGGATTCCGGGGTCACGGTCCCGTCCACAACGCACTTGCCGAGACCTCGCACCGAACTCAGCACTACGTCGGTAGACCTGGAGTTGTTGGGGTCCTTTGAGTAGATCACGCCTGCAGCCTTTGCGTCTATCATCCTAAGCACGCCTACGGACATCACCATATCGCTTTCGCTGAGCCCCTTTGTCTTGAAATAAAAGAGCGCCCTGGATGTGAAGAGGCTGGCCACCACATCCTTGTACCGCTGCATAACCTGACCGGGATGCACATTTAGGAACGTGGCGTACTGGCCTGCGAAGCTGAATTCACCGTCCTCCTGAAGGGCGCTGCTTCTAACTGAAAACATCGGCGCAGGGCCTGAAGAAAGGGCTTTAAGCTCCGCGTTAACAGCATCCTCAAGCTCGCCGGGGACTTCGGCGGACGATACCATCCCCTGAATTTCGGATGTTACCCTGTTAAGCTCTACAAGATCATCCAGCGAGAGGCCATCCAGCTTTGCAGCAATCTGTGCCTGCAGACTGTTATGGTCGAAAAATTTCTTGAAGGCGTAAGTGCTTATAGCAAAGCCGTCGGGCGTCGGCAGGTGGATGCGGTTTCGTACTTCCCCGAGGTGAGCGTTCTTGCCCCCCAGCCGATCTGTAAGGTCGCCCGTTACATTTTCAAATGGTATGGTGAGGCTGCCAGACGGTATTTCGGTCTTTCTGGCCAGCAGCTCCTGGATGCCCGAGTTGATGATTGAGTAACGGTCATAAAGCGGCCTGTAGCGGTCGCCCGATATCATGTTCAGACGCTCTATTATTTCATGAATGCCTTCGGAGATCGAGGCCGTCATTTTTTCCACATAACTGCGGTCGAAGAGAAACTCGCCGGACCGCTTCTCTTCCATATCGGCCATAAGCTCCAGCACATGATTGTTCTTTGCCAAAAGCTGGTTGAAGGAGGCATATTTGGACCTGAAGGCTTCGCGTATGACATCGTCCTGCGACTGCCCGCCCGTCATCTTCCTGATGATGTTCTGAAACAGCATACACAATTATAACATTTGAAAATAGGTTGACGCGGCGGATATTATTGCAGATAATAAGTGGAGCTTTCTGGAAAAAACTGAATGGCGGAGGGGCAATTTATGGCGGCAAAGAAAGTCGGCGAGCTTATGGTCAATATCTTCGATTATCCGCATGTGCCGTACTGGTTCACGATCGGGCAGGCAGTGCAGCTGATGAAGATGGCCTTCTCCGGCCGAGAGCACCCCGAGCCCGAGGTTATACTTGTCTTCGATGAAAAATATAACCTCATTGGAACACTTGGACGAAACGATCTGCTCAGCGGGCTGGGCCCGGAAATGGCGGCAACCAATTCCCCAGTGACGTCTGAGCTGACTGAGAATGCGGGAAACGGGTCATTGTGGGGAGAGCAGTTCGGCGCTGAAGCCAGGAACAAGGCTGAGCGGCCTGTCAGCGAGACTATGTCGACCGTAAAGCATTTCATCGGTCCGGATGCTGATATAGGGGAGGCCGCCTTTATGATGCTGAGATACAACCTGCAGATGTTGCCGGTCCTGGAAGGCAAGAAGAAGTTGCTGGGGATCGTCAGGATGTCGGAGGTCTTCGAATCCCTGGCCGATGCAGTTATAGGTGATTGAGTTTAACGCCCGCCCTGTTTGAAGACGGCTTCTTTCAGTTTGTCAATCAGCTTATTGATGTCCACCGGTTTTTCCATGAAGTCCATTGCACCCTCTTTCATGACTTCAACCGTAGCCTTGATGCTTCCCTGACCGGTTAGAATAATGACCTGTGATGAGGGCTTGACCTTCTTAATTTCGCGTAATGTGTCTGTGCCGTCCATGCCCGGCATGTTGAGGTCGAGGAGGACGGCGTCGTAATCCCGTTCTTTAACGAGTTTTAACGCCTCCTCCCCGCTTGTAGCCGAATCGGCTGTAACGCCGCGCATCTGCAGACGTTCGGCCAGTATCTCGACGAACCTGGCCTCGTCATCCACCAACAGGACCCTTGCTTTCAGCTGATCCGCCATTGCGTTAAGCCGTTATTCCTCTTCCTTGATTATCTTTCTTGCTGTCTCGAATTCGCCTTCCTCTGCAAATGCGATCGCGGTCATGGCCCTTTCGAGTTTCTCGGCGTAAGCTTCCTTGATCTTTCCGACGAGGGTCTCGATATCGGCGGGCTTTCTCAGGAAGTCGAAGCCGCCCAATCTCCGGGCCTCTTCCTCATCCTTGTCGGTTCCGTGTCCTGTGAGTATTATGACCTGCATGTTTGGGTACGCCTTGCGTATCTCCCTTAGCACGTCCATTCCGTGCAGGCCCGGCATTTTCAGGTCGAGAACCATTACATCGGGCTCCTGAGACTTGACCGCACTCAGGGCCTGCTCGCCGTCATAGACCGTGTCGACCTTGAGCTCCCTCATCTTCAAACGCTGAGCAAGCGTGTTTACGAATGCCTCTTCGTCATCAACCAAAAGTACCTTTATATCCTTATTCCTTTTCACGATTGCCTCCTTTATGCCCTGGTTACTTTAATATTAAAATATTTCAAGGAAAATGTTAATCGTAATCTTGAAGCTCAGTGACCGCCTGTTTTAAGCAGCCCCGAAGCAGCGAGGGCGAGCACAAGCAGTTCCAGTATCGCAATTATGCCGTATACGGAGTCCTTGTTCCTGAAGAGGATGGGCACGATCCTCGCGAAGCAGATCAGGGTGACGGCAGCCAGGAAGGCTATCCCGGTGAAGTTGAGGAAATCCCCCTTGTCGAGCATGTAGAGCCAGGCCCATCCCGGATGTATATTGGCGCTTTCGAGGTATTTGTGGACAGGCATGCTCCAGTATTTGGGAAGATCGTCCACAGGCACATGAGGAGTGAGAAACCCCGTAAGATAGATGGAGAAGGTTATGATCAGCATGAGAAGGCCGAGCTTCATGCCCTTATCCAGAAGTAATGCGTAAGCCAGCTGTTCTTCGGTTGCTTTCAGTTTGTCAGCCATTGTATTCTCCTTGTCCTATGTCCATATTCCCAGGCCCTTAAGCAATGCCCTGAGGCCCGCGAAGAGAAGCATGACTATTACGATATACCTTACTGCGGCAGGTTTTGTCTTTGCAAGTATACGAACCCCGACGATGGAGCCGAGCATGATCCCGATGATGGAAGGTACGACGATCATCGGAAGAACGGCCCCGTTGTTAACATATATCCAGGCCGCAGACGTATCGGTTATCGAAAGAAGGAATTTGGACGTCGCGACAGAGACCTTCAGGGGCGCCCCCATCATGAGGTTCAGTACGGGGACGTTGGCCCATCCGGCACCGAGGCCGAACATGCCTGCCATTACGCCTATGATGATGAAGGTTGCGAGACCCTGAGGGGTGCGGTGGACCTTCCAGTTTACGTTTTGACCGCTCGACGGCTCATGGTAGATGCCGTTTATCCTGAGTGCGGTCGAAAGGGCATCCGCCTGCTTGACATCGGGATATTCGGATTTCTTCGCCATGAGCATGATGAGGACTATTCCCAGAATCGTGGCTCCGAGGGAGGTCTGGACGACATTCGTCGGCAGGGCCAAGCCTATCATGGCTCCGACGATGGCGCAGGCCGATGCTATGAGACCGACTGGCAGGGCGAGCCTGAGGTCGGCCATGCCCTTCTTGAGAAGACCGGGGCCTGCGGCAAGGGCACCTGCGAGGGCGACGAGAAGTCCCGCGCCTCTGACGAAGTCGAGATGAAACGGGAAAAAACCTCCAATGATCGGAACGAAGAGTACGCCTCCTCCGACCCCGCCTAAGACTGCAACTATGCCGAGCAAAAATGTGACAACAAAAAGAATAAGCGGCCAAGCCCACCACGGCATAGCTGATTTAGCTCCTCCTTCGGCAGCCTGCACAGCCTCAGGCGAAGCGAACGCCATAGAAAGAAGCATGAACACCGTCAGTACTAGCGCGCAGAGGCAGACCATTGCCGTCCGGGATTTTCGAAGCTTCCGGTCAAAGCCTGCGAAACCATTTTTTGGCACTGCTGAAACATCATTTTCCATGATTGCGATACAACCTCCTTATTAATATTTATGTAAACGCTGATATGCTACGCCGGCACATACAAAATTGGGATCTTCACCTGTTTTATCTCGTCAAGTATGATGCTTGCCGCCTTGCTCAACTCTGAATACCGATCTGCCGAGCACGAGATCACTATCATCGAAACATGGCTTTCTTCAGCGGCCTTTATTATCTCTTCATCGGGGTAGCCCATCTTGATAACTCCCTCGGCCTGTATTCCCAGTTCTCGAAGACGTGATGTCGCAAGGTCGACTGCGCTGAGTGTGGCCTTCTTGACATGGTCCAACTCGGTTTCCTCGGAAGAGCTGTAAAGATGGATCGGCACGACGCCCAGCAACAGCACCCTGGATGACGTTGCGAGGGCTTCTGCGGCGATCTGTTTGATGACGGCCCCGGTCATCTCCCGGTCGTCCATTGGCGCCAATATTATGGCAGCCGGCGCCGTTGAAGTTTGAATGTCCAAAATTTCCCCCGAAATCATACTTTATGGAGCAATAAGTTGCAATTGAAATAATATTTGCAGTTTTCGTGCCATAAAAAATTACCAAAAAAACAATGTGATAAGAAAATATTGCAGTAAAATCGCTGCATACATGATGCATTAATATGATGCTGCAAAATCGGGAAGGCGTAAATGACCGGAACGGTGGATAGCAGCTTCAAGTGCAGGTTCGGATTATTTTCTGCTGAAAAGGCTGTCCGGATCGATGCCCAGGAGTCTTATTTTTTGCTGCAGGTTTTGTCTGTGGATGTTAAGGTGACGCGCAGCCTCTGAGACATTGCCGCCCGACTTCAACAGTGCGCTGATTATGACCTCTTTTTCAAACTGGAATTTCGCCTCCCGCAGCGGGACGGAAGACAGCGGCCTCTTCTCTTTGCCGGTCCCGCCGACGTTCATAATGTAGTCCGGCAGATCCTCCTTTTCGATAAGGTCGCTCCGGCTGAACGCAATCGCATACTCGACTGCATTCTCCAGCTCCCGGATATTACCCGGAAAATCGTAGTTAACCAGTATCTGCAATGCCTCTCTGGAAAATCCGCTGACTGTCTTTCCCTGCCCTTTTCCTGCGTGCTTCTGCAGAAAGTGATTGGCCAGCAGCGGGATGTCGCCTTTTCTTTTTCTGAGCGGAGGCAACTCGATCGGTATCACATTCAGGCGGTAATACAGGTCTTCACGAAACTGTCTTTCGATTATGGCCTTTTTCAGATCTTTGTTTGTTGCTGCGATAATCCGCATGTTTACTCTTCGAGACGTTGTATCTCCAAGCCTGAAAAACTCGCCATCCTGAAGCAGGCGCAGCAGCTTCACCTGAAGGGTCATTGCCATTTCGCCTATTTCGTCCAGAAAGAGGGTCCCTTTGTCTGCCTCTTCGATGAGGCCTTTCTTGTCGGACACCGCGCCGCTGAATGCGCCCCTGACATAGCCGAACAGCTCCGATTCCAGCAAGCCTTCCGGTATAGCCCCACAATTGACGGTAATGAACTTTTTTCTCGCCCTCACGCTGTTACTGTGAATAGCCCGCGCAACAAGTTCCTTTCCGCTGCCGCTCTCTCCGGTCAGCAGGACATTGCTGTCGCTGGATGCGGCATGTCGCATTATCCTGAAAAGCTCGTGTATCTCAGCGCTGTTGCCGATCATGCTCTGAAAGGAATACCTTTCAGCATGCCGGCCGGCCATGGCCGCGCTTTCCCTTTCAGCGGTCAGCTTTTCAAGTGCTTTCCTCACCGGAGCCCTGACTTCATCTGGTGTGAACGGCTTGGGGATATAATCATAAATCCCTTTTTTTACTGCGCCGACTGCAGACCTGATTGTGCCGTAAGCGGTGATTATGATAAAGATACTGTCCGGAGAGAAGCTTCTGGTCTTTTCGAAAAGCTCGATACCGCTCATTCCGGGCATTTTCAGGTCCGAGATGATGAGGTCGAACTTTTCTCTCATTATCAGTTCAAATGCCTCAGGGCTGCTGAGCGTGGTCCGTACCGCAATGCCCTCGGATTCGAGTATGGCCCTTACAGCCTGGCAGATGCTGGCTTCGTCGTCAACTACTAATGCCCTGGTCCCGTTCATTGGCCGGCAGCTTTATGGTGAATGTGGTCCCTTCATCGACTTTGCTGGCAACATCTATGATCCCACCATGCTTGTTTATAATATCATAACTCACGGCCAGGCCGAGTCCCGTGCCTGCAGTCCCCTTCGTTGAAAAGAAAGGGTCGAAGATCTTGTCGAGATATTCCTCCGGTATCCCTTCGCCCGTATCCGATATGGCTATTTCCACTCCTGAATCGCTCCTGACGGTCGATATGCCGATAACGCCCGGAGGGGTGATGGCGTGAGCTGCATTGGATATGATGTTCCACAGGACTTCTTCGATCTGTATCCGGTCGGCGTAAATGACGGGCAGGTCTTCTGCCAGCTTCAGCTCGACCGAAATCCCCTGCAGTGCCTCCTGCAGAGACACTATTTTCAGCGATTCTCTGACAGTCTCGTTGATATCCAGGCTTACAGGATCTATGGCTGCATCCCTGGAAAACGATAGCAGCTGTTTAACAATGTCCCTGGCCCGCACCGCTTCGCGGGACATGATCCTTAGCATCTCGTGGCGGGGATCGTCTTCGGGCATCTTTTCAAGGAGGAGGTTTGAAAATGTCAGCACCGACGTCAATGGGTTGTTAATTTCGTGCGCGACGCCGGAAGCGAAAACGCCGATGGCCGCAAGTTTCTCCGCATTTATGAGCTGGGACTGTTTTTCTTTCAGTTCCTTGAGGCTTCCGTCAAGGGAATCGAGTACGTTCTTAAGGATGATCTGCATACTGTTGAAGCTTTTGCAGAGGGACGCGATTTCATAGTCCCCCGATATTTCTATCTCTGCCGAAAGGTCGCCCAGGGCCATTCTCCGCGCTGCGTCCTGAAGCCTTCTTATCGGCAAAACCAGGCTTCTTGCAAGAAATACGCTTACCAATGCTCCTGATACGAGTATTATCGCTGCGCCGGCCACAAGCATGTTCTTTGCATTGGCGATTGCCGCGTGAGCAGCAATTATGTCCGGCCTGCCGTCTGCTGCATCGCGACCGTTTGATAATTTCAGGCTTTCGTGCAGCGCCGTCAATTCCGTAAATACCAGGGAACCCAGCACCGCCGTCAGGGCGACATAGAAAGCGAATATAAGGACCAGTTTCCTGCGGATTGTCATTTATCACTATCATACCCCAAACCTGCAGATTTAAGTATGGTATAATTGCTCAAAAGCGTCTGCCGGCAAGCGCTCTGTTCTTCGGAGCATTAAACTTTCCACACCGCGGAGGAGACAAGGATTTTGATTAACTGGGCGAAACGCAAACTCGCATTCCTGAGCAAGATCCTCCCGCTGTCCGGCCCGGACGAGAAGTCCGAAAGCGCTCTTTCGCAGGACCGCTATAAAAGCCTTAGGATCAGGCTCTTTTTTCTGATCGCCGCGCTTGCCGGCGTCCCTCTTGTCGTCATCATCATCATCGGCTCTGTGTGGCTTCAGGGCGCGCTGAGGGAAGATTTCAACAACCAGCTCAAAGGTAATATCGAAAGCACCAGACAGTCGATAGATTTCTTCATAGAAGAGCGTATTTCGGCGCTCAGGTTTCTTGCGTCGTCGAATTCCTTCGGGCAGCTGTCCGACGGGAAGTATCTGAACGATATCTTCATCAACTTCAAGCGGGAATTCGGAGAACTGGTAGACTTGGGCCTTATTGATTCAAAAGGGGTGCAGGTGACGTATTCCGGTCCGTATGACCTGCGCGGAAAGAATTACTCCAACCAGGACTGGTTCAATGCCGTTGCGGTTAGAGGAGTATACGTCAGCGACGTATTTATGGGATATCGGAAATTTCCGCATTTCGTAATCGCGGTGAAAAAAGAGCTGCCTGAAAAAGGCACGTTCTGCATCCTCAGGGCAACTATAGATATGGCCACCCTGAACCGTTACATATCGACCGTGAACCTGAAGAGCAGGGATGACGCATTTATCGTAAACCGCGTCGGGATACTTCAGACGCAGTCCAGATATCACGGCAATGTGCTCGATACCGTCAACCTTGAAGTGCCTCGTCCAAAAGAGGCGGTTACGTTGAGCGAAGTCCGGCAGGGAGGCACTACGTTTATCTTCGGGTATGCCACGATAAAAAACTCCGACTGGACCATGGGGGTGATGGTAGCACCAACGGCGCAGACCAGCCTTGTCAATCTTCTGGCAAGCGATATAGCGGCCATTTATCTCGTTCTTCTTCTGATTTCACTCGGCATATTTGCAAATATAAGGATAACCGTCAAGGTCGTGAACTGGATAAGGGAGGCCGAGCTTGAGCGCGAGGAGGCGATAGTCCAGACCCATCATACCGGCAGGCTGGCCTCGATAGGCCGTCTTGCTGCGGGCGTGGCGCATGAGATAAACAATCCGCTTGCGATTATTAACGAAAAGGCCGGGCTCATGAAAGACCTTATGCAGATGACGGATGCGCCTATCGACAGGGATAAATTTATCGGCCTGATCAAGGCTATTTCCGACAGCGTTCACCGCTGCCGGACGATCACCCACCGGCTGCTGGGTTTTGCGAGAAGGATGGATATCCAGCATGAGGAGATTGATCTCAATGACACCATCAAGGAGGTCATCGAATTTCTGGACAAAGAAGTGCTGTACAGAAATATCGGGCTTGTAACCAGACTGAAGGAAGACCTGCCGAGGATCGTGTCCGACAAGGGACAGCTGCAACAGGTTTTTCTGAACATCATAAACAATGCGATCGACGCCGTGAAGGACGGCGGCAAGATAGTTGTTTCCTCTGAAGTGAAGAACCGGAACATGGTCAGGATATCAGTCCAGGACAACGGCCAGGGGATTCCGAAAGATGCCGTCAAGAGCATTTTTGAGCCGTTTTATACAACGAAGGGCAAGGGTAAAGGGACGGGCCTGGGTCTGTCAATATCATATGGCATAGTGCAAAGGCTTGGCGGCGACATATCGATCGAGAGCGAAGAGGGCAGTGGCTCGACCTTTTCTATCGATTTGCCGATAAGGGCGGCAGGGCAATAAGGAGGTATTCATGGCTAAAGCGAAGATACTGCTGGTCGACGATGAGGTCGAATTCGCATCGACCCTCGCGGAACGGCTCAATATAAGGGGTTACGAAACAAGCACGGTTTACACGGCAGATGCAGTGCTTGAGCGGATTGCCGGGAACGTGCCCGACATAGTCATTCTTGACCTTAAAATGCCCGGTGCCAGCGGCGTGGACATCCTGAAGGACATAAAAAAATTCAACCAGTCCATTGAGGTGATACTTTTGACTGGGCACGGTTCGGACCAATGCAACTCTGAGTGTCAGTCAGGCGGCGCCTTTGATTACATCATGAAGCCGGTCGAAATAGAGGGCCTTACCGTGAAGATCGACATGGCGCTTAAGAAGAAAAAAGGATGAAAAACGTCAGGCTTGCCTTTATAGACAGGATACTTTCCAGTTATGCCCATGAGGTCAGGAATTATCTGGCAATCATCAAAGAAACCAACGGGCTTATGAAGGACGTCCTGCAGATCGGCAAATCACGCTCCGTGGACTCCAAACAGTTTCTGGGATACATCGGCTGCGTGGAGGACCAGATAGCGAGGGCCGTGTCGATAACCGATTACCTTCACCGCTTTGCGCACCGCATGGACTGCGGACGGGCCATGATCAGCATCAACGACATTGCTGAAGAACTGACTGCCCTCATGACGCGCCTTGCATACAGAAAGCGCATAGCGTTTGAGAAGACGTTGCGCGGAGGCATCCCTCAGATTGAAGCAGACCCCATGCTTTTGCACTGCCTGCTCTTCTGCATCATTGACGGCAAGATATCGCGCCTCGACAGAAACGGAGTAATACGCGTCGGCAGCTCCCTGTCGGAAGGGCGTGTATGCTTGGCGCTGGAATCAAAAGGCGAATCCTCGAAAGAAACCCCGACCGCCATCTGCAGCGATGAAGAACTCAATGAACTCGCCGCCGAAATTGGCGCCGAGATTTTGAGAAACGGGGAAGAGACGATAATCAAACTGCCTGCGGCGTAGTAGTTGCAGCCGAAAATAGCTAGTTCCACAAATGAACCGTCAGTAGAAATCCGATACATTCTATTATTACCTTTCAAGTTTTTTTTCCCCTCTAGTCAGTGCATGTGCAAAGTGCTATGATTGTTTGTAACTATGAATGAATACATAGCTCACGTTGCAGAAGACCTGGTCGCGCCCCGCGTGGGCGCGTGGATTGAAACACTAGCGAACCTCAAAAAAATTGAGTCCGGTTTTGGTCGCGCCCTGCGCGGGCGCGGACCTAGTTTAATTGCTTAGAGGTACCTCTGAAGTTTTAATTCTTATCTTTCGCGATTTATACCTAGAAAATCAGCTGGTCTGAGAATGAGCGTATTTAATATCTTCTTATTATAGACAATCTTAAAATCCTTGATATTTCCTGTAAGGAATACATCCATCTTATGGTAGACGGCAGTTGATAGAATTATTCTGTCATTTTGGGGAAGCTCTCGTATTTCCGTATATTTAAGATCGGTATATATGTCAGTTAATAGTGCTGATCTGTCGATCAGATATTTGAGAAATTGTTCTGCCTCGGGTCTTTTTCTCCTGATGTTAAAGAGGGCCTCCTGGCATACCAGCGCTGAAAAACATACTTTGATGCTGCCCATTTCCTGAATGTCATAAATCAGATATGAACGCGAGTTGTCTTTACCGTTATACGCAATGGAAAACAGAACATTGCTGTCGAGAAAGACCTTTATCTTCTTTTCCACCTGGCAAGAACATCCTTCCGTTCTCCCGTTTTAAGCCTGTCGGACTCAGAAATCTCTCTGATAAAATCATCGGAAAACTCTCGCACCGTTACGGTTAGAGCCGGTTTTATCATAATACCGTCCTCACGGAGCTCAAACACCACAGGAGATTTCGACTTGATGCCGAACCTGTCCCTGAGTTTCTTCGGGATCGTTACCTGCCCTCTTTCTCCTACTATTACAGTATCCATTAAATCTCACCTTCCTTATGCTTAATTATACATATTATATGAATATATGTAAATATGTATAATTGCCGCCCCAAAACTGCGGGCGCGTGAGTCTGGCCTGGTACGGCGGCTTGGCCCGGCTTTCTCTCTTATCCTATCCTCAAAACCTTTGCCCCGCGTATCTTTCTCTGTTTAAGCTCAAGCAGCGCTTTATTCGCATCGGCAAGATCATATTCCTGGATTTCGGGTCTGATCGGTATTTTCGCAGCTATCTTAAGAAATTCATTCACATCTTTTCTCGTTACATTTGCGACGCTCTTTATCTCTTTTTCCATCCAGAGATGACGCGCATAATCCAGTTTAAGCAGATATTCCTTGTCGAGCCCTTCTTTTCTTATCGCATTTATCACGAGCCGTCCTCCGCTCTGCAAATGTTCCAGCGTATCGACGACGGGCTCCCAGACAGGGGTCGTGTCGATGGCGCAATGAAGTTTTTCAGGTGGAGTTTCGCCGAAATCGCCGGCCCAGAAAGCGCCAAGTTCGAGCGCGAAATTTCGTTCGCCGTCTGTGCGAGAGAAAGCAAATATACGGCAGTCCGGGTATAAGTATCTGACTGCCGAGAGCACGAGATGGGCCGAGGCCCCGAACCCTATCAGCCCCAGATTGAGACCATTTATTAATCCGGAAAGCTGCAGTGAGCGATATCCCACCGCTCCTGCGCAGAGCAGCGGTGCGGCTTCAGCATCCGAAAAAATCTCCGGGATCGGATAGGCGAATTCTTCCCGCACCGTCATGTACTCGGCATAGCCTCCGTCGACGTCCCTGCCGGTTGCAGCAAAATCTGCGCAGAGGTTCTCACGGCCTTCCTGGCAGAAACGACAGCTGCCGCATGCTGAGTTGATCCAGGCGATACCCACCCTGTCGCCTACGCCGAATCTGCCGGCGCCTTTCCCCATGGCTGCGATTCTTCCTACAACCTGATGACCTGGTACTATAGGCAATCTCGAAGGGGGCGTCCTTCCCTCTATCTCGTCAAGCTCCGTGTGGCAGACCCCGCATGCGTAGACCTTCACCAGTACATCCTTATCTCCAGGTACAGGTATGGGTATGTCCGCAGGTTCCAGCGGCGCCTCGTATTCGTCGAGGCTGCAGATCTTCTTCAGGACCATTGCCTTCATCCGTCGAATCCTCCCTCTTACAGATCTTAATGGTCGCTATGCTCTACTTTAATTTACTTGTGCACCGGCCGTCCATGGCATTTCAATTTGCGGGCTTTATATATTTGACCGCATAAATCGCCTGCACATGCGGTATACTTAAATTAATTGAAAGATGGTCCGATGTCGAAGTGCCAAAAAGGAGCGAGTATGCCTGAAAAATGCCCGATATGCAAGGGGACCCACTGGTACGACAGCCAGGAAAAATGCCAGTTCTGCAACGGCACGTCTTTTATCGGTTTGAGACCGTGTACCAAGTGCAAGGGGGGACACGCGATTGTGCGCAAGCCTTGTCCTGTCTGTAACCAGAAAGGGGACCTTGCGGACAGGCAGATGATCATCAAGTAGCCCTGAGAGGCTACTCTTCTGCTGATATTACGAAGATGGCATTAAGGGCCAGGAGATTGGGCAGCAGCCATACCGTTTTATTTTCTCCCAAATAGTATCGGGCGAGCACCTTCAGGCCTTTGTCGGCGCAGTAGCTCTCGAAGTCGCGTATGCTCAGGAAATGCAGGTTTGGGGTCGAGTACCACGCGTGCGGCAGTGATTCGGTAACCGGCGCTCGTCCATGGAAAAAGATCTCTATGCGGGCTTTGTAATAGGCGAAGTTGGAAAACCCGACGATTACCTTGCGTCCGACCCGAAGGGCCTCGTTCAGGACGAATTCGACCTTCCTTGTTTCCTGCAGGCTCTGGTTCAGAATAATGTAATCGAACGATTTGTCGGGATATTCCGAGAGGCCTGTGTCGATGTCGCTGTGGAACACGCTCACGCCGCGTTTTACACACTTGTAGATCTGTTCCTCGGCCAGCTCAATCCCCTGCACCCGTGCACCTTTACCTGTTGCAAGAAGATGCATCAGGGCCCCATCGCCGCAGCCCAGGTCAAGGACCCTGGAGCCGGGCTCGACGATGTCGTAGATGATCCTGTGATCCATGCGCACGCCGTCAGATTTCATAAGCATTATCTCCGCCGCTGCCGTTGTACAGCCTTCCCAGGAAGTGGCGTATCAGGGTGGTTTGCTCCCTGACCTCCAGCAGAAAGGCGTCATGACCATAGCTCGATTTTATCTCGATGTATGTAGCGTCCACGTGCCGCATCTTCAGGTTGCGTACGATCTCCTGCGACTGCTGAGGCGGATAGAGCCAGTCGGACTCGAAGGCGATCACGAGAAAGCGGACATCGCTGCCGGTCCCTGACGAAATCAGCTTTTGCCCCGACAGATCGAAATAGTCGATGGCCTTGGTGATGTAAAGGTACGAGTTTGCGTCGAAGCGCTTGACGAACTTGTCCCCCTTGTATCTGAGATAACCCTCAACTTCGAAGTCGGTCTGTAGTCCGTAGCTGTAATCCTTGTCTTTCAGCCTGCGCGAAAACTTGGCCTCCATCGACTTTTCGCTCATGAAGGTGATGTGCCCTATCATGCGAGCAATTGCAAGCCCCCTTTCAGGCCTCGACTTGCCGTAGTAATTGCCGTGGTTCCAGTCCGGGTCGGCCATGACAGCCTGTCTGCCGACCTCGTTGAAGGCGATTTGCTGAGGCGAGTGTTTGAGGGTTGTCGCAATGGGTATTGCCGAGCAGATATGTTCAGGATGGGCTGAGACCCATTGCAGGACCTGCATCCCGCCCATCGAGCCGCCGATGACGCAGAGCAGTCTGTCGATGCCCAGATGGTCTGTCAGGCGCTTCTGGGCGTTCACCATGTCGGCAATGGTAATGACCGGAAAGTCCAGAGCGTACGGCCCGCCTGTTTCAGGATTGATCGAAGACGGCCCGGTGCTGCCCTTGCAGCCTCCGATTACATTGGAGCACACGACAAAATATCTGGCAGTGTCAATGGCCTTTCCGGGGCCGATCATATCGTCCCACCAGCCCGGCTTGTCGTCGCCCCTGTGAAAACCTGCGGCATGCGCATCTCCGGAGAAGGCGTGAAGGACCAGGATCGCGTTGCTGCGGGCCCCGTCAAGTTCACCGTAAGTTTCGTAGGCAAGGGTGATCGGGCCAAGCTTCTGCCCCGACTCCAGCGCCATCTCTTCGGGCGGTTCGGCAAAGGTGATATATTTTGTCTCGACGATTCCGACGCCCTTATTCAACCCAGGAACTCCTGATAAAGCCACGTTGATAGGTAACGCTCGCCGGTGTCCGGCAATACAACTACGATTAGCTTGTTCCTGTATTCTTCGCGTTTTGCGATCTCGATTGCAGCCCACATTGCAGCGCCGCTCGAAATGCCGGAGAAGATGCCCTCCTCGCGAGCAAGCCTGCGGGCCATGTCTCCCGCTGCCTCGTTGGTGACCTGTATGATTTCGTCATAAACGGCGGTATTCAGCACTGCGGGGACGAACCCGGCGCCTATCCCCTGGATCTTGTGGGGGCCGGGCGTTCCGCCTGAAAGAACGGGAGAGTCTGCAGGCTCAACGGCTATTATCTTCACGGACGACTTCCTTTTTTTCAGGACCTCTCCGACGCCGGTTATAGTGCCGCCTGTTCCTATCCCTGCAACAAAGCAATCAACCGAGCCGTCAGTATCCATCCATATTTCTTCAGCAGTTGTCTTGCGGTGTATCTCCGGATTGGAGTGATTCCTGAACTGCTGCGGCATGAAGCTCTTCGGGTGCTCCTTTAGCAGCTCTTCAGCCTTCTCGATCGCCCCGCGCATACCCTTTGCGCCTTCGGTCAGCACGACCTCGGCCCCCAGGATCCTGAGGAGTTGCCGCCTTTCCAGGCTCATGGTCTCCGGCATGGTGAGGACCAGCCTGTATCCTTTTGCAGCGCAGACGAATGCCAGGGCTATCCCCGTGTTGCCGCTGGTAGGTTCGATTATGAGGGTATCTTTTTCGACGAGTCCATCCCTTTCGGCTGCCTCGATCATCGAGACCCCTATGCGGTCCTTGACGCTCGACAGCGGATTGAACGACTCAAGTTTTGCTGCAACTGTGCCGGGCATACCGGCTGTGAGCCTGTTGATCCTTACCAGCGGCGTGGCGCCTATGGTTTTAGTTATGTCCTGAAATATTTTCATAGTATCTCCTGGTTATGACAATTCGATCCGATCACGCTACGAAGCCTTGCCGAGCGCCTGTTCAATGTCGGCTATAATGTCGTCGATGTGCTCAAGCCCGATGGAAAGCCTGACGAAGTCTGGCGTTACCCCTGTGGCGAGCTGCTCTCCGGGAGAGAGCTGCTGATGCGTGGTCGTTGCCGGATGGATCGCCAGGGTCTTGGCGTCTCCAATGTTGGCCAGATGCGAAATGAGCTCCAGCGCCTCTATGAACTTCTTACCCGCTTCGGCCCCGCCTTTGATGCCGAAGCCGATTATGGCCCCGGCGCCTTTTTTCAGATACCTGGAGGCGCGACTCTTTTCGGGGCTGGAATCGAGACCCGGATAATTAACCCAGCTTACACCCGGATGTTTCTCCAGATATCGGGCAGTCGCAAGCGCATTTTCACAATGCCTGGGCATCCTCAGATGCAGGGTTTCGAGTCCCTGCAGGAAGAGGAAGGAGTTAAAAGGAGAGAGGGCTGCTCCTATGTCCCTCAGTAGTGTCACACGCGCCTTGATGATGTAGGCGATGTTTCCGAGAGGCTTCAGCGCCTCTACGAAGTCGATGCCGTGATAGCTGGCGTCCGGACCTGATATTAGCGGAAACTTGCCGTTCGTCCAGTCGAACCTGCCCGAATCCACGATTATGCCGCCGATGGATGTCCCGTGGCCGCCGATGAATTTTGTCGCGGAATAGACGACTATATCGGCGCCGAAATCCATGGGCCGCAGGAGATACGGCGCAACCGTATTGTCCACTATGAACGGTATGCCATGTTTGTGGGCGAGGGCAGAGAGCGCCTCCAGGTCGGCAACGTCAAGTTTCGGGTTCCCGATTGATTCAGCATAAATCGCCCTGGTTTTTGGAGTGATGGCTTTTTCGAAAGCGGAGATATCATTCGATTTTACGAAATTAACCATTATCCCCATCCTCGGAAATGTGTAATGAAAGAGGTTGTACGTCCCTCCGTAGAGGCTGTCGGCAGACACGATTTCATCTCCGGCCTGTGCAATGTTGAGCAGCGCCAGCGTTATGGCCGACTGACCGCTGGATACGGCTAGCGCGGCCGCGCCTCCATCGAGAAGGGCCATTCTCCTTTCGAGCACGTCGGTTGTCGGATTCATAAGGCGCGTATAAATATTGCCGAATTCCTTAAGCCCGAAGAGATTGGCCGCATGTTCGGTGCTCCTGAACTGATATGACGTGGTCTGATAGATCGGTACGGCGCGCGATCCGGTTGCTGTATCAGGCTGCTGCCCGCCGTGCAGCGCCAGTGATTCCGTCCTGAGCCTGTTATCTATCTTGCTCATGCCTCTTTCCTCCTTATAGCGGAAGCTTGTTTCATGATAAAGGTAAAGTCGCGTATATCAAACCGGGTTTGCCAAAAATTAACTTGACAAGGGGGTCCGGTGATCGATAAAATGTGCATATGCACAAAATAACCGGAGGTACTGTTTTATGAAAATCTGTTTTCCCACAGAACATGCTACAGGCGTCAACAGCGCTGTATTCAACCATTTCGGCTCTGCGCCGTCATTTGTCGTAATTGATACGGACACAAATGAGGTCGGCGTGATCAATAACCGCGACATTCATCATGTGCATGGCGCCTGCAATCCGATGAATGCGCTGAGCGGCGCCAAGGTCGATGCAATTGTGGTCGGAGGAATCGGCGCAGGCGCGCTCAGCAAACTCAATCAGCTGGGCATATCGGTTTACAAGGCAATGGCGCCCACGGTTGCCGAGAATTTATCCCTCTTGAAGAGGGACTCACTCCCTGTGCTCACGCTTCAGCAATGCTGCGGGGGGCACAGCGACGGCGGTTGCGCCCACCACAACTAATTTTCAGTTAAAATAGAGGCATGTCGCCTCGTCACAAAAAGCCAAGGATGTGCGAGTGCCCCTTCAGCAAGCTGAAGGGGCATATCTTCAAGCCGTCCGGCATCCCTATGGGGCAGCTGAAGCACATTACCATCTACAGGGATGAGATCGAGGCCCTCAGACTCTGCGATCTCGAAGACCTGACGCAGGAAGAGGCCGGAAGGCGCATGGGTATTTCGCGCGGGACGGTGCACCGGCTCCTCATGAGCGGCAGGAAAAAGCTCACCGATGCTGTAGTCTCTTCCAAAGCCCTTTTTTTCGAATCCGAGATCCATCGCAAACATTAAATTCGGATCAGCATGCCTCAGGCTTGTCCTGTGCGCGGAAGACGGACGGATAAATCGGGTATAATACAGATTGTTCGGCGATATCAAGATGCCATTACCAAGGGGGATTCCAGTGCTTTCAGAGAGAGCGATCAAGATAAAGCCGTCAGCAACATTGGCCATGGACACGAAGGCAAAGGCCATGAAGGCCGAAGGAATAGATATAGTGAATTTCGGGGTCGGAGAGCCCGACTTCGACACGCCTGACCACGTCAAAGAGGCTGCGGTCAGGGCGATCCGCGATGGGTTTACTAAGTATACCGCAGTCGGCGGCATCGACCCCCTCAAGGATGCCATCATAGACAAGCTCAGAAATGATAACGGCATCCAATACGAGAGGGATGAAATCATCGTCTCCTGCGGCGCCAAGCATTCGCTTTATAACATTGCGCAGGCTTTGTACGGCCCTGGCAGCGAGGTGCTGATACCTTCGCCTTACTGGGTTTCGTATCCCGATCAGGTGCTGCTGAATGACGCAGTCCCTGTTTTTGTGCCTACTTTCGAGTCGGACAATTTCATGCTGAAGCCCGATGCGCTGAGAGAAAAGCTGGCGCGAAGGACAAAGGCATTGATACTCAATTCGCCTTCGAATCCGACTGGCTTTGTTTATGACAGGAAGACTCTGGAATCGATTGCCGACACCGCCATGCGTGACGATATCTACGTCATTTCCGACGAGGTCTATGAGAAGCTGGTATATGACGGCCACGAGCACATCAGCATCGCCTCTTTGCACAAGGGGATGAAGTCCAGGACGATTACCGTCAATGCCTTGTCCAAGTCCCATGCCATGACGGGCTGGCGCATCGGCTATGCCGCAGGGCCCAGGGAGATCATAAAAGCGATGACCAACATCCAGAGTCAGTCTACGTCCAACCCGAATTCGATAGCGCAGAAGGCAGCCGTAGCAGCCCTTACCGGCCCCCAGGATTTTATAGGCACGATGCGCGCCGAGTTTGACAAGAGGCGCCGGTATCTGGTGGATGGCCTTAACAGCATAGAGGGCATTACTTGCCTGCCGCCTACGGGGGCTTTTTACGCATTCCCGAATGTATCGGCGCTCTACGGCAGAAAGGCAGGTCAGAGGCAGATCAACTCTTCGCTGGACCTGGCCATCTATCTGCTGGAAGAGGCGAAGGTAGCGCTGGTGCACGGCGAAGCGTTCGGCAACGACAATTACATCAGGATTTCCTATGCTACGTCGATGGAGAATATCGAGAAGGCCCTTGTACGTATCAGGGAAGCGGTTTCGCGCCTGAAATAACCGATGGACAAATTCCGCAGCGGCTATGTGTTGATCGTCGGCAGGCCCAACGTCGGCAAGTCTACGCTCCTCAATGCAATCGTCGGCGAAAAGATCGCCATCGTGACGCCGAAACCCCAGACCACCAGGAACAGGATCACCGGGATCAAGACACTTCCTGGAGCGCAGATAATCTTCATGGATACCCCGGGCATTCACAAACCGCAGCAGAGACTCGGAGAGGAGATGAACCGCCTCGCCTACGAGTCCCTCGAAGAGGTCGATATAATACTCTTCATGGTTGCCCCTGAGCCGCCGGGCAAGGGGGACCTGTTCGTGCTCGAAAAGATCAGGCAGTCCGGAAAGCCGATATTCCTCCTTGTCAACAAGGTGGATACCGTAAAGAAACCGGAGCTTCTGCCGGTAATCGATGCATACCGAAGGCTTCATCCCTTTGCTGAGATCATGCCCGTGTCCGCGCTCAGGACTGATGGCCTCGATATGCTTGCAGGGACAATCGAAAAGTATCTGCCGGAGGGCCCCAGGCTTTATCCCGACGACATGGTAACGGACCAGATGGAGCGTTTCATGGTGTCCGAGATTATCAGGGAAAAGGTCATTGAGGCGACCAGGGAAGAGGTGCCGTATTCTTCGGCAGTCGAGGTCGAGGAATGGACCGAGAGGGAAGAAGGAGTTGTCTTTATCAGGGCAAACATTTATATTGAAAGAGACGGGCAGAAGGGTATTATAATAGGACGGCATGGATCGCGCCTGAAGTCCATCGGCAGCCAGGCGAGGCTGGACATAGAAGGCCTCCTGGGGACGAGGGTCTATCTTGAGTTGTGGGTCAAGGTCAGGAAGGACTGGCGCAGCGATGAAGGCACATTAAGGGAGCTTGGGTTCAGATAATGCTGATACAGATGAAAGTGGAAGGGCTTCTTTTCGACCCCAGGAGCGGAATGTATATCCTGCTTCTGCAGCAGGTGGACGGCAACGGTACTCTGCCGATCTGGATCGGAAAGCCCGAGGCCGACTCTATAGCACTTGCGCTCGGCAAGGTGATCACGCCCAGGCCGCTTACGCACGATCTTGTAAAGAATCTGCTCGATGCGCTGGATGTTAAGGCGACGCGCGTCGTAATCACCGAGATTATCGAAAATACATATTACGCTCTCATCCATGTTACCGACGGCAGCAAAGAGGTGACGATTGATTCCAGGCCATCTGATGCCGTTGCGGTTGCGCTGAGGGTGCAGGTCCCCATATTTGTAGAGGAAGATGTCCTTGAGGTCAGAAAGGCCGACGAACTTGAGGAGTGGCTCAAGAACCTGAAGCCCGAGGATTTCGGGAATATAATGTAGCCTTGCTTACCCGCACAGAAGGGATCGTCTTAAAGAGCCAGGTCTACGGCGAAGCCGATCTTATAGTCACATATCTTACCAGCGACTGCGGCCTCGTCAAGGCCTTTGCCAAGAGTCCGCGCAAGACAAAAAGCAGGTTTGGCAGCAGTCTCGAACCGCTAACGTATGCGAAGATATCATTTATCGGCAGGGAAGATGCCGGCCTTCCGAGGCTTACCCAGTCGGACATAGTGACTCCATTTCATGCGCTTCGGGAAGATTATAACTGCTTTGTCCGTCTGTCCGAGATACTGGAGCTGATAATTCACTTTCTTCCTGAAAGGGAGCCCAGCGCTGATATGTTCGCGTTACTGCTGAGGATGCTGTCGAAGCTTCAGCCCGGCAGCCGCAGCGACCTGCATTTCCTTTTCTGCAAGATACGCTTTTTACAACTTACAGGATACCTGCCGAAGCTTGACGCCTGCGGACGGTGCGGTGCCAGGCCCACGACGGTTAACGGCAACAGGTTTTATGCTTCGCAAGGGGCTTTGATATGCCCATCCTGCAGGAGCGACAGCGCGGATGCTGTGTTGGTATCCGGCAGCTCGCTGAAATTCTACGGGAGTATAGCTCAGTGGCGCTTTGAAACCATTGACAGGGTGAAAGCCCCTGAATCGCTGATCTCGGAGATGACAGCTCTGATGGATTCCCATCTGCGTTATATCCTTGCTCGCCCGCTGAAATCGGATGCGTTTGCCGGAATAAGCGGAAAGGGATTATAATTCCATGAACGATCAGGATGTAAGGGTCGGAAAGCGGTTTGCCCTGATTGTGCTTGACATAAAGCCGTATATTAATTTATAAAATTCTGTTTGTTTCGCAGCCGGATATCCAGATGGACAAGCGTGACCCATTAGAGGACATATTTGCATTAAGGGAGCGGATCGGCAAGATCTTCGAAAGCGCACACGAAAGGTCGCAGTGCGAGTCGTCGGTCGGCTGGGTGCCGGTTGTCGACATCTATGAAACGCCGGACATGTTCGTGCTAAAGGCGGATTTGCCGGACGTCCGGGAAGGGGACATAGATATCAATGTCCAGGGCGACTACCTTAAGATCAGCGGCGAGAGGCGCCTGCTTAGAGAAGGAAGGCACTATCATCAGGTCGAACGCTGCTACGGACGGTTTTCAAGGGGTTTTTCGCTGCCGGAGGTCGTTGATAAGGATGAAATCAGGGCGACACTAAAAGACGGCATCCTAAATGTTACTCTGCGCAAGAAATCCGGCGAATCATCATCCAGACGCATAGAGATCAAAGGAGATTGACATAATGGCCAAGATTCGGATTGCAATTGCCGGCGTAGGCAATTGTGCGAGTTCACTTGTGCAGGGCATCGAATATTACAAGCATATCGGGCAGGGCGCAGCAGAAGGATCAAGCGGTCTGATGCATTACAGTCTCGGCGGATATGTGCCCGGCGATATAGAAGTTGTGGCAGCCTTCGACATTGATAAGCGCAAGGTGAACAAGCCGCTGAAGGAGGCGCTCTTCGCCAGGCCCAATTGCACAAAGGTTTTTTTTCCGCAGCTTCCCGACTTCCCAGTAGAGGTAAAAATGGGAGAGGTCCATGACGGCGTAGCTTCGCATATGGCTGATTACCCTGATGACAGAAGATTCATAGTCGCCGATGAAAAACCGTGTGATGTTCCGGGGGTGCTGAAAGACAGCAGGGCGGACATCCTGGTGAGTTACCTTCCTGTGGGCTCCGAAAATGCCACCAAGTTCTATGCGGCAGCCTGTCTTGATGCCGGTGTTTCGCTGGTGAACTGCATCCCCGTGTTTATCGCCTCCGACAAAGAGTGGATAAAGCGGTTTGAAGAAAAGGGCATTCCGATTATCGGAGACGACGTCAAGTCGCAGATAGGCGCCACCATCATACATCGTATGCTTTCGAAGCTGTTTATGGACCGGGGAGTAAAGGTAAATCATACATATCAGCTCAATGTGGGCGGAAATACCGACTTCCTGAACATGCTGAACCATTCGAGGTTGAAGTCGAAGAAGATATCCAAGACGGAGGCAGTGACTTCGCAGATCAGCCACGGACTCAGCCCGGAAGACGTCCATATAGGGCCTTCGGATTTTGTGCCGTGGCTCAACGACAACAAGGTATGCTTTATCAGGATGGAAGGTCAGGGTTTCGGAAATGTCCCGATGAACGTGGAGCTGCGCCTTTCGGTTGAAGATTCTCCGAACAGCGGCGGCGTGGTGATCGATGCGATTCGCTGCTGCAAACTTGCCCGTGACAGGGGCATAGGGGGCGCTCTGCTCTCTCCATCGTCATACTTCATGAAGCACCCTCTGGTTCAGCATCCCGATGAAGAGGCGAGGGAGATGGTCGAAGAGTTCATTGCCGCCAAAAGGGAGAGGTAATTGCTCAGTGCCTGGTTCGGACACTTCCTCGACAAGCCATTGGCCCCATTGGCAAAGCGGATACCTTTTGATCCCAACGTAATTACAATTGCAGGTCTGGTGGTGACCGCCATCGCCGCAGCCATTATCCCATTGGATCTGAGCTTCGGAGGCCTTATGATCCTTGTCGGCGGGGCCTTCGACATGCTTGACGGCCTGATCGCGCGCACCAACGGCAAACGCACCAGGTTCGGCGCGTTTCTGGATTCCACCCTCGACAGGTACGCCGATTCCCTTCTCTTTATAGGAGTGACATGGTTCTTCTACAAGGCGGGCAGTCCGGCGGGGGCCCTTCTGTCGGTTGGAAGCATTGTCGGATCTCTTGTGATAAGCTATGCCAGGGCGCGGGCTGAGGCGCTGGGCGTTGAGTGCAAGGTAGGCATCATGGAGAGGCCTGAAAGGGTTATACTTCTTGCCCTGGGTTGCATATCGGGCCTGCTCTTCCCATGCATCATACTTATTTTTGTGCTGAGCCATTTTACAGTCATGCAGCGGATAGTCCACGTTTACAGACAACTGAAACCAGGGCAATAGGGGCTTTCTGCATTGAAAGTCGCTTGTATCTTAAGAGGCGTTAATATATACTTTATATAACTTTTCGGCAGGCTGTTTTCATCTTTTAAATATTAATTAAGGGGGAGTCGAATGGGGGGGCAAGACTGGACATTACTGCTGGCCGCAGGGTTCTTCATCGTGATCATTACTTTTCTGGCCGCCCTTTTTTTCCTTATTTATTCATCTATCCAGATCAAGAAGACGGCAGTGGCAGTTAATGAATTTATCCGGACGACTGACGAGAGAATAAGGCCTTTGCTGGAAGAAACTGAGCTGACGCTGAAAAGCGTCAGAACCATCACCGATGATATCGGAGCAGTAACCGGCAGCGTCAGGGAAGTGTCCGAGTCTGTCTCCGATGTCGCAGCTAACGTGCGCGCGGTCAGCATGATAATAGGCGATGTCCGCGAACAGGTATCGGCCAGGAGCAGGGGCGTAATGGTCGGGATTCAAACGGCGCTTGGCGTTTTAATGAAGCATCACAAGTAGAGGAGGAACAATTTATGAGCCATCACGATTGCGAAGGGTACAGTTCAGGGTCGGTTTTGCTCGCCTTCGTCCTGGGCGGCATGGTTGGGGCAGGGGTGGCGCTCCTTCTGGCTCCTCAGTCGGGCACCGAAACAAGGCGAAAGATCAGAGAGCTGGCTGACGACGTGAAGGAAAGAGCAAACGATTATGCGGGCACCGCCAGGGAAAAGGTGGTTTCGACCGTAGACATGGCCAAGGATTTGTACGAAGAAAAAAAATCTGCAATATCTGCCGCTGTTGATGCCGGCAAGGAAGCGTACGAAAAAGAAGTCGGCAAGGAATAATGCACGAGTTGTCGATAGCGCAGAGTTTGCTGGAAGTAGCTTTGGAGAATTGCAGCAGCAAGGGGTTTAGCAGGATAGGGAGCATAAAGGTAGTGATCGGCAGGGCATCCGGGGTTATGTCGGATGCCTTGATTTTTGGCTTCAATGCTTTAAAGGATGGCACGGTCGCCTCTGAGGCAGCCCTCGAAGTGGAGGAAGTCCCGGTAAGCGGACACTGCAACGACTGCGGAGCGGATTTCACTACTGAGGAGAGCTATGTCCTGAGCTGCCCTCACTGCGGCGGTCTTTCCTACACGATTGGTACTGGTCGCGAGTTGATGATTACCGAAATGGAGGTTTTTTGAATGAAGCTGAAGCTGGCCGACAAGATCCTGACCGCCAACGAGCGGATCGCCGAAGGCAACAGGAGGTCCTTCGACGAAAAAGGCATCTTTGTGATAAATCTGATTAGCTCGCCGGGTGCAGGCAAGACTACGCTGCTTGAAACCACGATCAAGACCCTCGGCGGCGACGTCAGGCTTGGAGTAATTGAAGGTGACATAATGGGCACCGACGATGCAGAACGCATAGACCGTCTCGGAGTGCCTGTTGTCCAGATAAATACGGGCGGCGCCTGCCATCTTGATGCAGGCATGATCTCGGATGTCCTCGGCGAATTGCCGCTTGATGACATCAGGCTGCTGTTTATCGAGAATGTCGGCAACCTCGTCTGCCCTGCGGAATTCAAGCTGGGCGAGGATGTCAAGGTCGCCATCCTGAGTCTTACTGAAGGGCATGACAAGCCTCTGAAGTATCCGATAATCTTTCAGGAATCGAGGGCGCTTCTTATCAGCAAGATCGACCTGAAACCGGTGCTTGACGTCGATGTCGAAAAGATAAAGCGCGATGCCCGCTCTCTCAATCCCTCCATCGAAATATTCGAGATATCGAGCAAGACAGGCGAGGGCATGGGGCAGTGGGTGCAGTGGATCAAGACGCTGATTTCATGAGGCTTGCCCTTGCGGAGGCTGAGGCCGCCTATCGCGAGGAGGAAGTGCCTGTCGGAGCAGTGCTGGTTGTAAGCGGTGAAGTTGTCTCCTCGACCCGCAATAACAGGGAAGCATCCTTCGACCCTACCGGACATGCAGAAATCATGGCAATCAGGGAGGCCGCCATCAAGCTTAAGAGGTGGAGGCTTTCGGACGCCACGCTCTATGTGACAAAGGAGCCATGCCCGATGTGCGCGGGAGCAATGGTGAACGCCCGCCTGGGCAGGCTTGTGTATGGATGCGGCGATGTCAAGGGCGGGGCGGTTGCGAACCTGTATCATCTGCTTTCGGACGACAGACTGAATCATCAGGTCGAAGTCGTGTCGGGTGTATTGGAAGAAGAATGCGCCCGGCTGCTGAAGAAATTCTTTGCCTCCCGCAGGAATACTTAAAACTCCCAAGCTCTGATGCTGTATAATATTAATCTGGCTGCAAGACCCCGTGGAGAGGTGGCTGAGCGGTTGAAAGCGGCGGTCTCGAAAACCGTTGTAGTCGTAAGGCTACCGGGGGTTCGAATCCCCCCCTCTCCGTAGTTAAATGGTTGATATTGTTAGAAAAGCACCCCTAAAAACTCGTTCACTGTTCGCTTATTTGCCACTACCACCAGTTGCCCTTATGCTTAGTGTCTGCCTCCATGCTCCATGTGCCCGCCTCCATGTTCTCTGTGCCCTTCGAATCGCTCGCCCCTTCCATGTCCTCCTTCTCTGTCATGAAATTCCCATCCGCCTCTAAAAAAGAAATAATTATTATTGGGGTAATAATAATCGTCATAATCGTAATAGGGGCAGTCATAATAATAAGAATATCCATAATAATATGAGCAGTCATTGTAATAGCCTGGTCCGGTATATGCGACACATCCGCTTACAGTCACCAATATAATCAGGAGAAAGATCCGGTATAGACACTTATTCATGTCGTCCTCAGTTCTCTCACTTAAGGCCTACTTTCATTGACCTGCCGCGTTCAATCATCCTGTCGCCTTCGCTTTGCATCATATTACCTCTTTCGATCATCATGTCGCCCTGTCTATTAATCAGAGCTTCATCCATAATCATAGCATCTCCATTTGACAAAGTTCCGTTGTCTCCACTCGCCTTTGCCCTTTGAACAAGTTCCTCCCCTCTGCGCTGCATGATCTGTCCGCGCTCTATCATCAGTTGTCCCTCTTTTATTGCCCGGTCCTTATCCATTGGGTGACGATCAAGCATTGCCTGTTCTTGCCCTGTAGAAACCCGGCCTTCCTTGAGTTTCAACCCTGCCTTTGACAATAAAGCGCCCCGTTCTTTCATGAGATTGCCTTTGTCGATCAATAATTGCGCTTCTTTTGTTTTCATATCATTATCGAAAGGACGGCCTTCACTTATTGCAGCCCCTTCCTCTGAAAACAACTCTCCTTCTCTGATCTGGAGATCGCCCTCCTTCACCCTCAAATGTCCGTCTTGCATCATGAATTTGCCCTTTTCAAGCATATCGTTTCCTCGATCCTGCATTGTTCCCTTTTCCGTCATTTCAGCTGCATCCGCGCTAATTGGAATACCGCCTAACGCAATGGTTATTCCGAATAGTAAGGCAAGCCACGACGAGCTCCTTAGCATATTCTGACCTCCTGGAATGAATACCGTTTTAAAATTATTGTTCTTTTATAGATCGCGGGATTGTTCCTCTGCAGGCATGCTTATCAATACCGGAGGCCATAGGCGTGTGTCCTTCAATTGACGGCCTCATGCGACATTAAGCCCATAAGTCTGAAGGATATTGATTGTGTCTGAAAGCATAGCGCGTGCAAGTTCCATCCTTGATAACTTTAAATATCAGGCTATCGTCTGTTTCATCCTGATCGTCGGTCAAATCGCCGGTTTCTGTGACCATGCCCATGAAGACCGAACATGTGGCAAATCCTTCTTTAAAGCAACGCTGACTCATCTGGTCAATGGGTAAGGAGAATCTTCTCATGATAGTGCATACTCCTGTATCATACGATTGTTTGAAATAGGGGCAATCCATCAGGCACCTCCAATAGACCTCATTGCATGACATTCGAATGACTTTAATTTCAATATACTAGGATGACCAGCCATTAAATAGTCGGTTATTGACTGAAAAGTGGGTAGGATATCAGTCATCACATCTGTCGGTGATAGTCCCACAAAACAATAAAATCGTGGTTTTCCAAGCGAAAATAGATATGGGAAGTCAAAAAGGCAATAAAGCGTTAAAATTAATTTCGTCTCAATATTGATTCGGTTTCTTCGATTATAGCCGTAGCTGTCGCTTTATCTTTCAATATAAGATTTTTGCGTGCGTCAACTGTTATTTTTGTAGTACGGTCTGTGATCCATTGCAGATCGATATGGATTCTCAGATCGGACGTTTCGGCAGTGATTTCTACCTCTCTTGACGTCTCCTGAATCGCTTTCTCGTTCATATCCATAGATATCAGGGCTACGCGTGTCGCGGAAGTCACCTGGTCAAGAGGATATCCCGTGGTCTTGTATGCGATATTTGTATAAGTATAGCCTATGCCCCCGCTGGCGCCGGTGAGCAGGACGGCTTCGCAACCAGTCAGCATCATCATACAAGTCAGAATCAGACAAACCTTCTTATTTATGCTGTTGGTAGCAATCATATTAGTTCACTGTCTAAATAGTATTATTAAAGTGCATGTCCGCCAACTAATTCCATCGCAAACTGCGGATATATGTAAGCATACCAGGCCCATATTTTTGTTTGACTTGCATCGACAGCTCATAAGCATTACTCTGCAATAGAAAGAACTCGGCAATGGAAAGAAAGGCTGTGAATATGGTCAAAATGACAACTGCCATGCTTGCATTCAAACTGATCATCTATAGCGTAATCAGTCTTTGTTTCATGGGTGGACTTCTATTTGTTCCCGCAGGCACTTTCGATTGGTGGAGGGCCTGGGTATTGATTGGTGTTATCGCAGTCGGATCGGCACTTACAGTATTCAAACTCTTTCCTAATCACAAGGACTTAATCAGGGAGCGTCTGAAGTCCCCCATACAAAAGGGGCAGCCGATTGCGGACAAAATAATAGTATTTCTTTTGTTGCTGATTTACTATGGCATGTTTGTGTTCATTTCATTTGATGTGTTCAGGCTTCACCTTATAAACAGTCCTAGCCCGGTTGTGTCTTTTGCGGGTCTGATTTTACTTGCTACGGGATGGAAAATAGCTTATCTCGCGCTAAGGGAAAACGCCTTTGCAGCGCTCGCGGTAAGGATTCAAAAGGAAAGAAGGCAAATAGTTATTGATTCCGGCGTCTATGGTGTTGTGCGTCATCCAATGTATGCAGGCGCCATTCTCTTTTTCCTGGGAATACCGCTATGGCTTGAGTCTTATGCTGCTGCCATCCTTGCAGTATCTTTAATCTTTCTGCTGATGTTGCGTATCACTATAGAGGAGAAATACCTCCGAAGGGAATTGACAGGTTATGATGCTTATACTAATAAAGTCCGATACCGGTTAATCCCTTACATTTGGTAAGCTGGCCATATTTAAGGATTAAGCTAACTCTGGATACTCTGAACCTCTAGTGCTTGTATAGCCGATCAGAAAATTACTTGATAAACTAGTTGTATTGGCCTGTAGATATCTTTTGGTATCGGAAATGGTGTCTTGTAAAATTAAAGTAAAAGCAAAAATAATGTCGGTCTAAAACCAGAAAAGGAGACAAGATCATGCCAACAAACACCATCCGGCTTCACCGCGTATTTCGCTCTACGCCCGATGTAATCTATCGTGCCTTTTTGGATGTTGACGCCCTGATTAAGTGGCTGCCTCCAAATGGATTCACGGGCACGGTGCACCATTTGGATCCTAAGATTGGTGGTACATACAGAATGTCGTTCACGAATTTCAGTTCGGGACATAGCCATTCCTTCGGAGGAAAGTATCTTGAATTGGTGCCCAATGAACTTATTCGACACACTGACAAATTCGATGCCCCGAACTTGCCGGGCGAAATGCAGGTGACAGTATCTTTGAGGAAGGTATCAGTCGGTACAGAGGTGCATATCGTGCAAGAAGGAGTGCCTGATGTCATACCTCCTGAGGCTTGTTATCTAGGTTGGCAGGAGTCGCTTACTCTTCTGGCAAATCTTGTCGAAGCAAGAATCCCAGATTAGCACGTCACCCTCGTTCAAGCAAGTCGTGGACAATAACTGTAACTTTGAGGTTATAATGGCCAAAAAAGTGGAATCAGAAGCGATGCAGTGAGAGCAGTCAGGATGGAAAGAGGCAGACCCATCCTCATGTAGTCATTAAACTTGTAGCCACCCGGCCCCATCACCAGCGTGTTGGAGGGATGGCCGATCGGAGTTATAAAGGCAGAGACACTGCCGTATGCAACTGCCATCAGGAGCGGATCGAGCGACATGCCGAGACCCGCGGCAATACCCTGAGCGACCGGTGCCATAAGGACTGCGGCCGCTACGTGGTGGATGAAATTTGCCAGCAGCATCGTTACCACGTAAATCATTGAAACCGCCCCCACGTCTGGCAGATGATGGGCGAGGGTCAACAAGGGCAGAGCGAGCAGTTCGCTGACGCCGCTGGTTTGCAGGGCTCCCGCCACAGAGATCATCGATGCAATAAACACCAGAACCGGCCACTCAATACTAGAGTAAATCTCCTCGGGAGGCACCAGCCCAAAGAGTACCATTGCGAGGGCCCCACTGACTAAGCAGACTGCCACACTGAACAGATTGAGCGTGGCGGCTGCGAGCGAAACGGCGAACACGGCTATCGCTAGCAGGACGCGGCGAGTTTGGCCCAGGCGAATCTCTCGATCTGCAAGGGGCAGCAGACCGAGATCTGAAAAGGCCTGCTGCAATGCCTCCGGCTGACCCTGTGCGAGCAGCACGTCGCCTGCCTTGAAGCCGATATCGCGTAGCCGCACATGGATTGCGCCGCCCTGACGCGAGACGGCAAGGATATTGACAGCATATCGGTCGCGCAGACGCAGTCTCGATGCGGTGTGTCCAACGATCCTGGCACCGGGGACAACGACTGCTTCGACCATTTGTACTGCATCGCCTGGTGCCTTTTTTTCGCTGTTTTGTTGATTTTTATCCTGCTCTTTTTCTTCCTGTTGTTTCTGGGCTTCGAGCTCTAGGCCCACTTTCGATATGGCGTCCTGCAAGCTTTCAGGGTCGCCCCGTACGATGAGTAGATCGTTGGGTCTGAGTATCTGAAAACCCGAGGGCGCAACCTGTCGCCATCCGTCGCGCAATAGCGAAAGAACGCTTACGGTGCCTTCGGAGGCTTCTTCGAGGTCGCCGATAGTCTGGCCGACGGCTTTGGATTTGTCGGGCACGCGCACTTCGGTCATGTATTCATCGATTTTGAATAGTTCGCCATGTTCTCTATTGCGGCTTCGCTTCGGCAGCAGCCGCCATCCGACCGCGGAAACGAAGACCAGACCTACAATCGCAATGCCGATGCCGACAGGTGTGTATGAGAACATTCCAAAACCGCCACTCGCAACGCGGGCGCGATAGGCTGAAATTACGAGATTAACTGACGATCCTATCAGCGTTGTCATGCCGCCCAACAGCGTCGCATACGCGAGCGGCATCAGGATTGGTCCCACCGAAGCATTCTGCCTGCGCGCAAGCTTAATGGATACGGGCATGAACAGCGCCAGGGTGCCCACATCGTTGATGAAGGCAGAAAGGAAACTCACGAATGTCCCCATGAGCGCTATCTTTGGCGATTCACCCAGTCTGCCGCCGATCAGCGCCAGTCTCTCCGCCAGCGCTTCCACCATGCCTGAATTGCGCAAACCACGACTCATCACGAGCACGGCAGCGACGCTTATCACAGCACCATCAGCAAATCCTGAGAATATCTCCTCAGGCTTGACTACCCCTGCCAGCCCGAGTGTCAGCAGAGCGCACACGGCGACCAAATCGTAGCGCATCCATCCGGTGATGAACAAAAGCAGGGCTGCGGCAAGCGTGGTGAATACAATGATTTGGGCGACGTTAAGGTGCATAATGCATTGTCTCTCGGCTTTCCGTCAAATCAACATGCATGACCCCGATAATGAAGAACTTAATCCAATACATTTCTATTCTCTCTTATTGGCACATTTAGCTTCTGTATTGTCAGTTTATCAGAGTCACAGGAGCAGTCAAGAACCTGAGGGTTGAGATAGGGTAGTCATCAAACTGGCGAAAAAGCTGGACTACTTGAACAAAATTGCAAGCAGACGGTCGACTATTTTCTATAGGTCTAAATCTTACAAAGAAAAGAGAATTTGTCTGATATTTATCGTTGTTGAATACATTGTAAAATAATATGCACCAGACAGAAGTTGAATAGTCCCTTGTTCAAAACAACTAACCGATATCTGAGGGGATCTGTGCATGAAATATGCCGAAGAATATAGGATGTGGCTAAAGGGACTTAGGCTTGCCGATATGCTGCAAAAAATTGCCGATGGTCTTACATATTCTTCTTATGATGTCTGGAGCGGTTTTAGAGAAACGATCTTTTATTTTCCAGGACATCTTGCCGAAGCTTTCATGACAACAAATGTGAAAGAAAAAATAGCTTCCTTCTGTAGAGCGCTAAATAGTTTAGAGGAAATAATCAAGAGGCTTGAGATGTCAGATAGGGAGAAATGTGTTAAGAAAAAGCACTTCCGGAAACTAAAGAGAAACATTGCCAAATTCGGCAGAGAAATCGGTGTGTACTTGATGTACCAGCAAAGAGTTTGTCGTAGGCAATATCTGTAGGTCAGGTTCATATAAGAGGTTGCAATTTATCCTGCCGCCACAAACTTTTATCAAAAAGAGTGAGGAACTGTATCTTCGGAGCAATATTAAACTACAGCCAGTGCCGGAACATGTGAGCTATTAATTCCCTTATCCTCGGATACAATGGTCTTTGTTTCCATTTTTCAAGTTTCACCTGATCCGAGTTGCTAATGTCCTTGTCGAACATTTTTTCCATCTCTGAAGCAAATTCAGTGCTAAGAATGACTGCATTTATTTCGTCATTCATCAAAAAACTCCAGAAGTCCATATTGCTGGATCCCACTGTAGACCATACGCCGTCGATTACGCCGGTCTTGGCGTGCAGCGTGGCGTTCTGTCTTTCGTATAACTTGACGCCGGACTCAAGAAGGTCGGAATAATAATAGTGCCCGGCATATAATGCCAATGAAGAAGTAGAAATCCTGGGCAGAATAATCTTGACATCCACTCCCCTTTTCGCAGCACCCTTGAGAGCACTTATCGTCTGCTCGTCGGGAACAAAATAAGCGTTTGTCAGATGAACGGAATTGTTGGCAAAGATAATCGCCGAAACGTACGAAATAAATGTAAGCCTGTTTTCTTTGCCCGGAGTATTGGCAATGACAAGGACAAGGTCTTTTCCCTCGTTTTTCAGGGGAGGGAAATATCCTGAATGTGGAAGTTCGGGTCCTTTCTGTTGCTTCCAGGTTTCAAGAAAAATGGCCTGATAATTAGCGACAGCGGGACCTTCAATCTTTATGTCCGTGTCACGCCATTCCAGCTGGTTTCTTTCTCTACCGGACAGTTCGCTGCTAACATATACGCCGCTGATATTGACTCCTCCCGTTATCACTAGGCTGCCGTCGATGATCAGGACTTTTCTATGGTCTCTGTGGATTGTTCTGGAAACCCGTAGCAGATTGACGGGATTGTACTCGACCACATGAATTCCGCCTTTGCGCATCCGCTCAAAAAAAGATGGCGAAGTATGCAACGAACCGACACTGTCATAGATCATGTTGACTTGAACACCTGAGGCCTGTTTTTCCAGCAGTAAATCAGCCAGGCGTTTTCCTTCATCGTCATCGGAAAAAATAAAAGTTTCCAGGTTTATATTATTTTTTGCGCTCTTTATCGCCTCAAACATTGCGCTGTATGTTGCAGGGCCATCAATCAGAAGAGTCACTCTGTTGCCGCTTTTAAGCGTTACCCCGCTTGCAGACTCCAGTACATCAATTTGGCGCTTGAGAACGTCAGTGAGTCCTGCTTCAGCTTTCAATCTACGTATAATGTCTTCACTCTGCTTCGGGGACAGCAGTCTTTTGGCAGACGCTATTTGAAGGGTCTCGTTGCTGGGCGTTTCATCTATAACCTTAGATACCTCTGGAAGGGTTGCGCATCCATCGCAAAGGCATACGCAGGCAAGAATAAAGAAGCCATGCACAAATCTTTGCTTTTTAAAGCCCGGCGTCATCTTGTTCTGAATCATGCCAGCCGTGATACTCCCAGCCTATAAAGTCAGTTCTTAATAACATATCTGTCCGTCATACGCATCTTCAGTTTATTCATTTGCTGCAATTCGTCAAGCTGAAGGATAATTTTGTTTTTGGCCTTTCTAACCTTCTGATCTAGCGCTTTGTTGCCATGGTTACCACTGCTAAGTCTACGATACAGTCAGAATCAACTTGAATCGTTAAATATCATCGAGCTTTTCGTTTAGTGAACATCATAAGTAGTCATGTTTTAGCGGTTATTAACTTCAAGCATTTCAGATTATCCCTGCAGTGACTTATCTAATGCGATTAGTATTACTCTCACCTTCTGAGCGATACCGTTTGTAGGACAAATATCATTATATTATCGGTAATAATCTGACATAAAAATAAGACTAACAACTACTTGAAACAACAATACGTTATCAATATACTGAATACGGTTTGAGAGCCTCTTCACGATTGAGAATACATGAGGCACGAAGGAAAGGTATTTACCCGAGATCATATATTCAGGAGACATGTTCAAGATTGTCGTATCATTAACATTTGCCAGGAGGAACAATTAATGGAAAGATCAGCGTTAAGAACTTCTCTTTGTATTATCTGCCTGACGATTATTATTGCAATACCTGCAAGTCTGAAGGCTGACGAAAAGAACAGCGAGCATCATGCCGACCGTAAGGCAATCGCCAAAGAGCTAAAAAATACATTGGGGATGCCAATTTTAAAAGGCGACACGTGGCAGATGATGTCACAGGAATCCAAGATAGCTTTCATCTGGGGATTCGGTCACGTTGTGGCAATTGAACAACATCTGATGGATAAATACCCCGAGTTGAGGAGAGAAGATTTCGTAGCGAAAGTGATCGAAGGTATGGCAGGCATTCCAATGAATGATGTCATTTCTCGTATAGATAGTTATTACGCTGCAAATCAGGATGAAATTGAAACTCCCGTTGTTAGTGTCATCTGGCAGACGATGATCAAGCCTAATATAAAGACGGGCATTAATGGTCGTCCGTTGAATTAGAAGTCCCTAATGAAATTACTTAGGAGGATTATGATATGAAACGCGTAGCTATCATTTTTATTCTTTTTGCTCTTATTTTTACGTTAGGGTGTGCTGGAATGAACAGACAACAGCAAATGACACTTAGTGGGGCGGCCATTGGTGCAGTCGGTGGAGGAGCAGTCGGGGCATTTTCAGGAGGTAGTCCCGCAGTAGGGGCCGTTGTTGGTGCTGGCATAGGTGGGGTTACGGGATACATTCTCGGAGAACAAGGCGAGCACCACAGAAGGCGATAGCAGAAGAAATATGAGAAAAAACTTAGTTCGATTCTCAGCCATTATCCTGCTGATCACATGTTCAGGCTGTTTTTGGGAGGTGGATCACGACAGAAGAGGGTTCGATGATCGAGATCGCGGTGGTCATGAAAGACATGAAGAACGTGGTGAACGCGGGGGGCATGAAGAGCATCGTTAATGTATGACGAATTGCGATGGATGTCAGAGTCCGATACATCGTTATCATCTGGTGATGATTTCTTTGTTGCATGAATCGTATGACATGTATCGCGATCTGACAAAACAAAAGCAAGGGAGGTAACTATGCTCTGGACGATTTTTGTCATCCTCATGATACTCTGGTTGCTAGGGGTAGTAAGCGGTTACACTATTGGCGGCTTCATTCATGTCCTACTGGTCATCGCAATCGTTACGGTGCTGATCAGGATAATACAGGGACGAAATCCATTGTAGTTGCTTTTCGATATTCATTGGCTCAAGCTGCATTTGTTAACTTGCTGGCTAACGACCCGAACATCAAAGAAAGGACGGATAAAATGAGAAAGATCTTTTTATTGGCAGTATCGATAGTTTTTGGCTTAATGTTGTTTTCAGGTTGCGCCAGTATGACAGGTGAAACCGCAGGTCAAAATGTTGACGATGCAACGATTCATACTCAGGCGACTGCCACCATAGTTAAAGATTCGGATGCTCATTATTTCAAGATTGATGTGGCAGTGACAAAAGGAGATGTTGTCCTTACCGGTTTTGTTAACAGTCGGGAAACAGAGGACCGGCTTGTTGCAAAGATCAGGGAAATCAAGGGTGTGAAATCTGTGAAGAGCCTACTGAAAATAGAAGAAAGAAAGTAGAGACTGACACATGTAAGACACAAATTGCATGAACTAAATACGATTAATGTTCATATTCCGAGGTGACTATGAAAAGACAGCTAGGCCTGTTATTTATCGTTATTCTATTGATCAATCCTCTTCCTTCGTTTGCTGCCACGCCGCTCGATACAGTCAGGAAAGAAATTAATAAAGTGCTTGACGTGTTGCGGGATAATTCTCTAAAGGGCGAATCGGGCAAAAAGATAAAGAAGTCAAAAATTAGAACTATAGCAAACGAAATATTCGATTATGGCGAGCTTTCAAGGAGGACTCTTGAGTTAAATTGGAAAAAACTGGATGCAGGACAACAAAAAGAATTTATCGCCCTATATGCAAAGCTACTCGAAAACACTTACGCGGATAAAATATTGTCATATTCGAATGAAAAGGTTATCTACGGCAAGGAACGTCAGATGTCCGGAAGCACAGTTGAAGTCCAAACAACCATAGAGACGGCAGAGCACAAAACGATACCCATTAACTACAGAGTGATACTGAAAGGTGGAGAGTGGAAAATTTATGACGTTGTTATAGAAAATGTGAGTTTGATTAATAACTATCGCGCACAGTTCAGGGAGATCCTGGCAAGTAAGCCGCCCTCAGCATTGCTCGAAACTCTAAGGGAAAAGGTTGGGGGAAAGGACTAGCATATAGGCAAGCCTGACCTCTATGTATGCGTTTAAATGGAGTCCGTTTGCTCAGTCTTACGCCTATTTAGGAAAAATCTATTTAGGCAGTGATGCAGGACACTACGGCACAGGATATATATGTGCAATAATTTTATATGTCCAGGAAAAAGCATGGATTGGCCGGAGAGCGTCTATCGACTATCAGTCCCAGTCCCAATCGCAGCGAGATGGCATGCTTGAACAGCCCATATGTCCCAAAGGTCGGAGCGGTGCCGAAGTGTAGGAGGCGAAATCTGACCAAGGCGTTGGGCGCCTTTGAAAATTTCATTGCCCAGGAAGATATTCCCAATATGCAAAAGCATTGATCGGAAATGATCAGCTCGGATGGGCTCTCTAAAGGCGAACCTCCGGAATCAGCCATTTTTTATGCTCAAGGGATTTCAAGGATAATCAGGCAGTTGGTTTCTGCCGGAAGTGTTCGCTATATCACAATTCCCTTTTTTCGATGTTTGCTTAGTTGTTATAATAGCAAAATGTCTTAAATATATAAGGGGAGGATTATGAAGACGAAACAGCTAAACTTAGCGGGGAGTTTAGTTAGGCGAATTGCCTGTGCGGCAATTGTTGGGACGCTGGGATTGATGGGCTGTCAAGGTACAGCCCCTACTATGGGAGGCGGCGGAACTGTCGCATCAGGTTCGGCAGGAGGTTCAACAGCTGCCGGTGCCAGCAGCCAGCTTGAAAGATGCAGTGAATCGTTAGGTACGGTAGCCGTAGTGGAGGACCAATCAGCGCCATGGTACGGGTATCTGTCGAGTCATTATAGATTGGGATCAACTATACCAGTGCTGCGTATGATGATTCAGCAATCCAACTGTTTTGTGGTGGTTGAGCGTGGACGGGCTATGAACAATCTGATGCAGGAGCGCGCCCTGGAAAGCAGCGGCGAGATGCGCAAGGGCAGCAAATTCGGGAAGGGCCAACTGGTGGCGGCAGATTATACTATGAGCCCCAGCATTACATTTAGCCAGAAAGGCACGGGAGGGGCTGGTGCGGCCGTAGGCGGTTTATTTGGTCATGTAGCCGGTGCCGTAGCAGGGGGATTGAAGTCCAATGAAGCCTCTACTACGTTGCTGATGATAGATAACAGGTCGGGAGTTCAGCTGGCTGCTTCCGAAGGGAGCGCAAAGAATTTTGATTTTAACCTGTTCGGTGGAATGTTCGGTGGTGGAGCAGGCGGTGCTGCCGGAGGTTACACGAATACACCGGAGGGGAAAATTCTGACTGCAGCTTTCATGGATTCCTATAATAAGCTGGTGGTAGCAGTCAGAAACTATAAGGCACAAACCGTTAGAGGCGGGCTGGGAACCGGCGGAAGACTTGGAGTGCAGGGGGGGCAGACAGCGGCCTCCAATGAGCTGAATGGATCGAATGCCGGGGGAGAAAGGACCGTCACGATTAAATCGAAATACAAGTCGATAAATGTGAGATCGGAACCTGATCAGCGTAAACCTATCGTGGGAACGCTTCCCGGCGGCGCTACCGTGCAGAAACTATCTGCCAACAAGGGGTGGGTAAAGGTCAGATTCGAGGAAGAAGACGGATCGCAAGTGGACGGGTGGATCATCAAGACAGTAATTGAATAAAATGATGTTTTAAGCTATTTGTGAAAGGGACAACCTGATTTGGTGGATTTGGGTTGTCCCTTTAATATTGTGCTATACTTAGCTAAGCGTCCCTCAGGTATGCCGTGGATTTTTTATCCGGTAGAGACGTCATTTGGATTAGCGATGCATCTACATTCGTGAGAGGTGGGCGATTATATAAATGATCGTCTTTTGCTCGCGATATATTGAGCTGAAATCCTTATGGCCCGTGTATTTGATACATGCTGTCCTGAGACGAAGACCTCGTTCGCAACGATCGTTTCCGTTGCTGTCGCCTATTTCGTCACTGCAGAGATGACGCTGTTTCTGACAGCAGAGAATACCGGTGTTATACATGTGTGGCCTTCGTCCGGCATAGCCCTCGCTGCCGCGCTTGTTCTCGGTTTTCGCGTATGGCCCGGCATTTTTGCCGGCGCCTTCCTTGCAAATATCATAACCCTCTGGAGTGCGCCGTTTCCTCCCGCTGCCTCAGTCATCTCATCCCTGACTGCAGCTTTAGGGAATACCCTGGAGCCTCTTGCCGGGGCCTATTGCATGAAACGCATTTCTCAGAATATTCTGCCGTTCAACAGCATCAGAGACCTTTCCATTTTCATATTGATGGGCGGGCTTGCCGGCCCCGCGATAAGCGCAGCCATCGGTATTGCGGCATTTTGCCTGCTGAGGTCGAATTGGGCGGATGCAGAGCTGCTTTGGTTCACCTGGTGGCTCGGTCATGCAATCAGCATACTTATTATTACGCCTGTCGTGCTGATTTTGCATAAGCTGGGATGGAGGGCCGTTAGCCGTCTCAGGCTTCTAGAAGTCATTTTTGTCGGCCTGCTGCTGTGTGTCGGAATAAGCACTGTTTTCTGGCAGTTCTATCCCCTGGGATATCTGATCATACCGCTGCTCCTCTGGGCAGCGCTGTTCCTGCGGCGTTTCGAGGCTGCCTCTGCGATCCTGTTCATATCTGCAATGGTTTTGTTGATGAACGCTCATCCGATAGCGGGATGGCCCCTGCCAAAGTCAATCGTTTTTTTGCAGGCATATATCGGCGTTACAGCTATTACAGCCCTCTTTCTGCTGGTCAATATTCATTCGGAGACAACGCTGCGCGACATGCAGCGGCAGCTCAACGATGTCATTGAGTTCCTGCCTGATGCAACGTTTGTTATAGACAAGGACGGCAAGGTCATCTTATGGAACCGGGCAATGGAGCTTCTGACGGGGATCGGCAAAAAGGACATGCTCGGCAAGGGCGATTATGCCTATTCGGTGCCGATATTCGGCGAGCCCAGACCGATATTGATAGACCTGGTGTCGATGTCCGATAATGCCCCGCAATGGGCATCGTACGACGCAATCGACCGGCACGGCTCCGCGCTTATGGCCGAGCGCTACAATCCGCTGCTTCAGTGCTACCTTTCCGGCGCTGCGTCAGTCCTTATAAATGCAGACGGCAAGCCATACGGCGCCATAGAATCCATACGTGATATTTCCGACCGCAAGGTCGCCGAAAAAAAGCTGCACGATTATCAGGAGCATCTAGAAGATCTTGTGAAAGAGCGTACAGCGTCGCTTGAGGAGGCAAACAGGCGTCTCACACTCGAAATAGAAGGGCGCACCCGAATCGAAAAGGCGCTCAGCCGGAGCGAAGAAAAATACCGTGATCTTGTGGAGAGCGCCAACAGTGTAATAATGCGCTGGAAGCCCGACGGCACAATCACTTTTTTTAATGTCTTTGCGCGGTCATTTTTCGGCTATGCCGAAAAAGAAATCATCGGCAGAAACATCATAGGTTCTATCGTGCCTGAACGTGAAACCATGGGCCGCGACCTTACTTCGCTTGCTGCGGACATCGTTTCGAGGCCCGAGGCATATGCCCTGAATGAAAATGAAAATGTCAGAATAAACGGCGAGAGGGTCTGGCTTTCGTGGACAAACAGGCCGATCGTCGACGAGCACGGTAATGTTGTGGAGATATTGTCGGTGGGCAACGACATAACGCCCCGCAAACATTCAGAAGAAGAATTGCGGAAAACGCTGATCGAACTTGAGCGGGCCAAGGAACGGGCTGAGGCGGCGGACCAGTTGAAATCCGCCTTTCTGGCTACCATGTCGCATGAACTCAGGACGCCGCTTAACTCCATAATCGGTTTCACGGGAATTATATTGCAGGGTTTGGTGGGCCCCTTGAACGATGAGCAGAAGAAGCAGATGGGTATGGTCAAGAACAGCGCGCATCACCTGCTGACGCTTATCAATGATGTGCTTGACATTTCCAAGATCGAGGCCGGACAACTGACAGTCGTGCCTGAGCCTTTTGATCTGCGTGAATCTCTGAACAGGATTGTAAAAACGGTACAACCCCTGGTTGAGGCTAAAGGGCTTTCCCTCGGTCTTAGCGTGGGCCCTGATGTAGGCATGATCAGAAGCGACCAGAGGAGGGTCGAGCAGATTATGCTTAACCTGATCGGAAACGCGATCAAGTTTACGGAGCGTGGCCGGGTCGACATCAGCGGAGATGTCAACGGCAAGGCTGTCCGGATTGCAGTGAGCGACAGCGGTATAGGCATAAAGGCCGACGATATGGATGCCCTCTTCAAGCCGTTCCGGCAGCTTGAGCACGGACTGACAAGGAGATACGAGGGCACAGGGCTTGGGCTTTCCATTTGCAAAAAGCTTGTGGAGCTTCTGGGAGGTGAAATCTCAGTGAGCAGCGCGGTCGGCAAAGGAAGCACTTTTTCTTTTACGCTTCCTATTTAAGAGGAGGGGCGATGAAAAAGGTTCTTATAATCGAGGACAACGATCAGAACATGTATCTCATGACGTTCATACTCGAAAAATACGGGTATGAAGTCATAGCTGCCCGGGAAGGCGTGGAGGGGATCGCGGCTGCGCAGCTGACCGGGCCGGACCTGATCCTGCTGGACATTCAACTGCCGGTCATGGACGGCTATGCCGTGGCCAAACAGTTAAGGTTAAATCCTTCACTTGTAAAAACGCCGATCATAGCCGTTACATCGTACGCAATGCCGGGGGACCGCGAAAAGGCCCTGGAAGCCGGTTGCGACGGATACATCGAGAAGCCCATCAACCCCGACACTTTTATTTCCCAGGTCGAATCTTTCCCTGCCCGGGACATGCACGGAAAGGTGCAATCATGACGCGCATTATTGTGGTGGATGACAATGAGGAGAGCCGGTATCTGCTGGAAAGGCTATTCAAGGGGCACAACTACGAGGTAATATGCGCGAGCAACGGTGCCGAGGCGCTCGAAAAAGCCCGGCAGTTTACCCCGGACATTATTGTCAGCGATATTCTCATGCCGGTTATGGACGGTTATGCGCTGTGTAGGCAGTGGAAGGCCGACAGCGTTCTGGGCCAAAAGCCATTCATATTCTATACGGCCACATATACAGATCCCAAGGATGAATCCTTCGCTCTCAGTCTCGGCGCAGAGAGATTCGTGGTCAAGCCTGTTGAGCCGGAGATGCTTGAAGGTATTGTGAGCGAGGTTCTGGCCCGGCAGACTGACGGGCCTTTGGGGGCAGCCAGGATTGCGATGGAACCCCAGGAGTGGTTTTTGAAAGACCACAACGAAGTCCTGTTCAGAAAGCTTGAGAAGAAGATGTCGGACCTTGAGCAGCTCAATCAGTCCATGGCTGCCGAAATCAGCGAGCGCAAGAGGGCTGAAGAGGCACTGAAGGAGCAGCAGATGTTTTCTGCCAGCCTCATTTTCAATTCGGCTACGGCGACCTTTGTCCTGGACAAGGACCACAGGATCATGCTGTGGAACAAGGCATGCGAGGAGCTTACCGGATGTAAGGCTTCAGATATGATAGGCACTGATGATCAGTGGAAACCGTTCAGCAGCGGCATACTGCCCACTGCAGCGGATGAAATCATAGATAACCCCGATATAGAAAGCTTTCTTAAGCTTCGAAAAAGCTACTGGAAATCTGCCCTGAACCCTAAAGCTATCAGAGCGGACGGCTGGTTCAGAAGCCTCGGAGGCAAGGACAGATATATCGTTCTCGAAGCCGCCCCGATCTTTGACAGCAAAGGCGACCTGGTTGCTGCGATTCAAACGCTTCAGGATATAACTCAGAGCAAGAGGCTTGAGGAGCAACTCCTGCATGCGCAGAAGATGGAGGCGATCGGGCTGCTCGCCGGAGGAGTGGCGCATGACTTCAACAATATCCTTTGCGCCATTGTGGGATACGCCCATATGACACTGCTGAAATTGCCCGAAGACGACCTGATGAGAGTTAACCTGGAACATATTCTCAAGGCATCGGACAGGGCCTCAACTTTGACGCAAAGCCTTCTGTCATGCAGCAGGAAACAGATGATCAATCGCAAGCCGGTGAATATAAGCAGCGTTGTAAAAAAATTCGAGAAGTTCCTGAAAAGATTGATCAGGGAAGACATATCGATAGTCACTTCGCTCGACAATGCCGAACTGATGGTAAACGCCGATGAAGGGCAGATCGAGCAGATCCTTATGAATCTCGTTACCAATGCAAAGGACGCCATGCCGAACGGCGGACGGATAACCATAAAAACTGAAACGATGTACATCGATGAAGGGTTCATAGAATTGCACGGCTATGGGAGGGTGGGCAAATACGCCCTCCTGATGGTTTCAGATACCGGAGAGGGATTTGATTCCAAAATCAGGGACAGGATATTCGAGCCCTTCTTCACGACCAAGGAGCCTGGTAAAGGCACCGGGCTTGGGCTTTCCACGGCGTATGGCATTGTCAAGCAGCATGACGGTTACATCGAGGCATACAGTGAATTGGGGAAAGGCGCGGCATTCAAAATTTACTTCCCGCTTTGCAGGGGCGTTGAAGAAGAGGCGGAAAAGGGCGCTGATGACGTCCCGGTCAAAGGCGGCACCGAGACGATACTGCTGGCTGAAGATGATGCCGAACTGAGAAAAATGACGTCCACAGTGTTGGGCGATTATGGGTATAAGGTCATTGAAGCGATCGACGGGGCTGAGGCGGTAACGCAATATAAAGACAATATAGACGTTGTACAGTTGGTCATACTGGACGGGGTCATGCCGAGGATGAGCGGGAAGGATGCGTATGAGGAGATCAGAAACATTGCACCTTCGGTTAAAACTATCATTACAACCGGCTATTCGGAAGACTTTGTAGGAGGGAAGGGTTTTGACGCATCGCAGGTGAGATTTGTCCTCAAGCCTTTCTCTCCTTCGGCGCTGCTGAGAACGGTCCGCGGCGTGCTTGATTCATGAAAAGTGCGGTGTTATGGCATTAAATGAAATACATTATATAGGCACCGGGACTTTTGCCGTGAGCGCACGGAAGGAGATCACATTTGCCGCTTTGCTCGGCACGTGCGTGGGCGTTGCTCTGGTTGATCGCACTGCTGAGGTAGGCGGGATGATCCATATCCTGCTTCCGACACCTGTGGACAACAGAAATCCCCTCCATCCAGAGAACTACGCCTCGACGGGACTCCCTCTCCTGATAGGACAGCTTCGCAGGATAGGCGCCGGAAAGGAACGGCTGGAGGCGGTCGTGGCAGGCGGGGCCCTGATGGGCAGAATCTCGGAACGTGACCTGGATCTGGACATCGGAGGCCGGATATCCGATATCGTGCTTGATATCCTTGCCCGTGAGGGAATCCCGATCAGGGAATCCGAAACGGGAGGCATGCATGGCATGATTCTCAGTCTCGACCTCGAGACCCTGAAGTGTGAAATAAGTCCTCTGATTGACCCGCCGCATAATGTCATGATCGAGATGGAAAAACCTACTGAGGACGAGATTTCTAATGCGATAGCAGGCGTAAGACCTATCCCCCAGATTGCGCTTAAGATAATGAGGATGACGGCCGATGCGGGTTACAGCCTTCGGGATGTGGCTGATGAAGTGCGTCAGGACCAGATCATTGCCGCAAAAGTGTTGAACCTATGCAACTCAGCGCTGTGCGGCCGCAAGGCCCCCATAGACTCGGTCGACGAGGCGCTTATGGTCCTGGGTGAAAAGACACTGCTTGCCATGATTCTTTCCTCAGCGGTTCACCGTTGCTTCCCTGAATGCGAAAACGGATATTCTACGGTAAAAGGGAGGCTGTATCATCATGCCGTAGGCAATGCCATGGTCGCTGAAAACCTTGCCCGTAAAACGGGACTGAGCAGCCCTTTTGTAGCTTATACGGCAGGGCTTTTGCACGACATTGGAAAGATTGTTCTCGATTATTTCGTGGCAAAAAGATACCCGCTATTTTATCGCAGGACTGTAGATGATATGTTGAGCCTCGAGGATGCAGAGGTCGAGATCCTGGGAGTCGGGCATCCGGCAGTCGGCGCACAACTGGCAAGCCTGTGGTCGATTCCTGAAAACCTTGTGGAGGTTATACGATACCATCACAGACCCGAAAACGCATCGACTGATCCTGTGTTGACCCATATAGTCTGTTTGGCGGATCTCATAACATGCGGCTTCTGGACAAGCCCGGCAGTCGGACGTCAAGGCCAGGACTGCTTTGCGTCCTGTCTCAGCACGCTTGGTCTTAACACGGATGACTTCAAGGCCATCTTGGACAGTACTCCCTGGGATATCATAAACAACATCAGCGGGTCGGATGCATGAAACTGCGAAGGCCGCGGCTAAATCCGTCAGGAAACGGCAACCTTAACGTCGTATTTCCATCTTGAAGGAAATATCATCTTGAAAGTGGTGCCCTTCTTTTCCTCGCTTTCGACCTTTACATCTCCCAGGTGTTCGGTGACGATCTGTTTGACAAGGGGCAGCCCCATCCCGAACCCTTTGCTTTTCGTACTGTAGAAAATGTCGAATATCCGCTCCATATCGCCCGACTTGATACCGGCTCCGGCATCGGTTATCGTAAGCACCATCTTGTCTTCTTCGATCATGGTCGTTATCCGGATTACACCACCGCTGGAAGAAGCATCGACGGCGTTCCTGAGCACATGGAATATGGCTACTCTCAAAAGGCTTTTCTGCATATTTATCCTGATGGGATTTTCCGAAAGATGTACAGCCATCAACACGCCTTTTGCCTCGGCTTCCTTTGCCACCACCGGCATGACATCCCGTACGATATCATTGAGGTTCTCATACGTAAAGTGGGACCTTCTTGTCTTGAGCAGCGATTCGAAGTCGCCGACTACGTTTTGAAGTTTTTCGCATTCGTCTATAACGTCCTTGAGCTCCGAGCTTATCTGCGAATCTTCTTTCTTGATCTTGAGCACCCGCTTGCAGACGATCCCGATTACTGCCGCAGGGTTTCTGACCTTGTCCGCGACCGTCAGGGCCATGAGATTCATCGTTCTTTCGGCAACGACGGCCTCCAGTTCCTGATTGAGCTCAGTCAGGTCCAGGTTGATGTCTTCGATCTCCTTTTTGTCGTGCATGATGCTGACGTAAATATCGTACATGCGCATGAAAAAGATACTGATTGAACCTGCTATGAAGAAGCTTATAATATTAATGCTGCCGCTGATCGGCTCGATCTGTTTCCATAAGCCGCCGGCGCCGGCAGCTTTCAGGATGTGCTGGAGTATGTGACCTGCAGAGCGGGATATCGACAATAGAAGCAGGGCTGAGGTGAGCCATATCATGTAATTCCAGAGGATGTTCTGCCTGTTGCTCCTGTAAAGTTTCAGGCTTGACGACAGGCATGCTGCCGACAGCGCGACAAATGCGGCAGCGCCTATAATCGAGACTCCCAGCACTGGCATGAGCGGCAAGACAAGGAATGCTGCTGAGGTCAGGGTTTTTTCTTCGGACATCAGATGCTCGCGCAGGCCTTTATAGAACAGAATCATAGCCGTATCTATGATCAGATAGTCGAAGCTGGCGATGTAATAAAAATAGTCGTCTTCATGCAGAACTATGCTTCTTCTGAAGTAATCCCATCCGCTATCCGCTCCGATGAAATGTGCTTCATCAATCCTGGAAGCCGCTAACTGGCCGGCAAATACCACCATGTCCCAGATAATCAGACAGACTACGGAAAGGAAGATGTAGCGCCAGCCCCTTTCTTTTTCGAGCCTGTTCCTGCGCATGGCCCATGCTACAAGTACGCACGCCAGAAGGAAATAGATGCGAGCAGCTTCATTGATGAAGGTTGCCGGGTAATCGTGGGTAACGAAAGCGGCAGCGTCGACAGGCAAAAGCAGGCTAAGCAGGCAGATGACCGCCGGGATTGCCGCTCCGGCCCGCAAAATGTGACCTGGCGCACCATGCAACGTCTTTTCAAGAGAAAGAAAGCGGGATCGAATTCGGCGCACGTTGTCACCCCCCCATTCGCGTAAGCCTGCTGATTGTTAAGTCATGTAAAAACAGCCCTATATTTTCAATCAGAATCCCTGCCAGGCAACAGCTAAAGTTTCTTCATCATCTGCCGACAATAACGTATCAGGTCGTAATCTGTCCAAAAAAGACCGGTGAAGTGAACCGGCGGACTTGAACAGGAGGAGGGGACGATGCCCATAGGCAGTATATCCAGCAGTGCGCTCAGTGCAATAGCGGCTTACGGTACCGGCCTGAATGTGACAGCCAACAATCTTGCGAACGTGAACTCCAAGGATTTCAGGCCTTCCACACCAATGATGAACGAGGATGGCAATGGCGCAGTCAAGGTAACCATAAGCAAGAGCCAGGATACGGAAGTCGATATAGCCAAGGAAATGGTGGATATGATGATAGAAGCGTCGGCTATAAAGGCCAACATAAAAACGCTTCAGACCGAAGACCAGGTCATCAAAAACCTTATAGATATAAAAGTATGAACCTGTCGGACAAGACATTTGTATTCTTCAAGCCCGGCAGAGCCGCTTCGGCGAATGCCTCAGGACTGCTGCGCTGTTTCCTGTGCGGCTTGAGGTTGGGCCTTCCGTTTCTTGTCGGTGAAGTGCACATACACCGTGTACTTCGAAAACTTGTCCTTTTGAATGGCGCGCGCTGTAAGGCCGTCGAAGCCGGGCAATGAATAATCGGTGAATATTATGTCGAAACCGCCCTGCTCGATAGCCTTTACAAATTCTTCCGTTGAATGCACCTGGAAAACATCGCAGGCTGCGCCTTCTTCCTCGAGGGCTGAGATAATGGCTTGCGCCTCGACAGGGTCATCTCCAAGGTTAAGGATTCTCTGTGTCGATGTCATCAGGATGGCTCCTTTTGTTTATGAAACGCCTTGGCCGGGCGAGTTTGCTGTCAACAGGACAGCGGTCTTATATAATATACCTTATTTTGAACTTTTTTTACTCCCGACCGCTTATTTTCGGGAGTTGAAGCTATAACAAATATTTATAAAGCAATTATCAATTATTTCTTGAAGGAACTGAACGCTTGGCTATAAAATGTTTTTAATTTTCATAAGGATGCATTAAAGGAGGGAGAATATGGCAGTTGGATTAGCAGAACAATTGGAAACACTTCTTAGGCAGGCCCAGGGATCTGTGCCGGGGTTGGAGGCGAGCGCACTGGTGTCGATGGACGGTCTGATAATTGTCAGTTCTCTGCCGCCGGACATAGAGGAAGACCGTGTCGCGGCAATGACGGCAGCGATGCTTGGTCTGGGAGAGAGAACGGCTGACGAACTGAGCCGGGGCATGCTTGATCAGATCTATATCAAAGGCCCGAACGGTTATGTATTGATTATGGCTGCCGGCGACAATGCCGTGCTCACAGCCATCGCCGGACCCGAGGCTAAGTTGGGCCTGCTGCTCGTTTATCTTAGGAAAGTCGTCAGTCAGATTGAGGCACTGCTGCTTTAGCAGCAGCCTTTTTGTGCCTGGGAAGCGCCTTCTCTTGCTGATCCGGGCATGTCTTGTCGCGACTTCGTAGGGTTGCGGTTTGCCGATGGGCGATGGATTAAAGGACCTTGTCGATTCGGCGATAACATAGGAAGTCGTGAAAGCGCTTCGTTAAGCGGAAGGGGGAAAATATGCCGGAAGATGTAGATATTTACAGAAATAATATTCGTGCACTATTGAGGATTATGGCGAGCCTGGGTCATGCCTCTGACACCTTGATCGGAAAGGCCGCCAATGCGCTGATGTATCAGACAGGAAAAGACCTCGGAAAAATAGAGGGGAAAAAGCTGGACAAGAGCGATGATCTTGAAACCGCCCTGAAGATGCTGATGAAGGCAGAAGAGGGTGTTTGGCAGATTGACCCCTGGAAGGATGAGGGCGCCGCCGACTATATCTTCGAGGAGGGCAATGTGAAAAAGGCCCGTCTCGTATTCAGGGAATGCCCTGTGCGCCAGGTATGCATGACTCACGGCGTTGAGCAGGATAAGGTCATATGCCGCATCACGCACGGGCTTTTTGCCGGCATGATGGGCGAAATCCTCGGCAAGAAGGTCGACGTGCATGTAGAACACGCCGGTCCAAATGCCTGCAAGAAGATTATGGAGATGAAATGAGCACTTCTGTCAAGATCGCAACGATCCCGCTAGATTCGTGCTGCGGCTGCCATATGGCCCTCGTCAATCTCGGTACCGACCTGCTTGACATCCTGGCAGACAATGCCCTGGTATATTCTCCTGTTATCATGGACGAGAAAAAGATTCAGCGTTGCACGGTTGCGCTTGTGGAGGGCGGCGTGCGCAATCATGAAAACGTGGAGAAACTGAAGGAATTACGCGAAAAAGCCGACATCCTCATTGCCCTTGGGACATGCGCATCGTTCGGAGGCATATCGGGCATGGGTTCTGCGTTTGCTACGTTTGAGCTGCTGGCCAATGCATACGGCTCCGAGTTTGCCCCCGAAGGCCTGCCGTTGCTTGAGCCGCGCGTTTCGCCGATCGATGCCCATGTCGAGGTCGACTATTATATCCCCGGCTGTCCCCCGCCTCTTGGGATTCTCCGGAATACATTGGTAAGCCTGCTTTCAGGCCAGAAGCCCCAAAGGGTGGACCTGCCGGTGTGCGCTGAATGCAAGAGGACAGTTAAAAAGCACCTCGGTGCGGAAATAAAAAGAATGGCAGACAACATGCCTGATGAGGAGGAATGCCTGCTGTCTCAGGGCTTCGTATGTCTGGGTTCCGTGAGCCGCTGCGGCTGCGGGGCGGTCTGCACGCATGCAGGCGTGCCGTGCAAAGGCTGTCGCGGACCGATCGACCGGGTCTTTGTGGAACCGACGCATGGCATACTCCACGACCTAACGCGCAGGATAAGTCACTTTACGGGTGAAAAGGTGGAGACCGTCGAGTCCCGCCTTAAGGACATCCTCCATACATTCTACAGTTACACCCTGTCGGTGCCGGAGATGCGCGGTAAGGACTCCGAGCATATCCATAAACTAATCCACCGCATTAAGGTATAAGGAGCGGCCAATGTCCAAAATGATAACTATAAATCCGGTTACCCGCATCGAGGGCCATGGAAAGATATCCCTCATCCGGGACGAGCAGGGAAAACTTTCGGATGTCAGGTTTTGCGTGCAGGAATTCAGGGGGTTCGAAAAATTCTGCAAAGGCGCTCTCGCAGAGTCGCTCCCGTCGATGACCTCGCGCATTTGCGGAGTATGCCCGGTACCGCACAGTCTGGCGTCAATCAAGGCGATAGAGGATTGCTTCGGGACCGTGATCACCCCGACTGCTAAGAAGCTGCGCGAATTGCATACAATGGGCCAGTTCATCGAAAGCCATATGCTCTCTATAGCGGTCCTGAGCCTGCCCGACCTTGCCTCCAGGGACAGCAAGCCCGAACAGCGCAACGTTGTCGGCCTGTATCAGGCTAACAAGGAGGCCGTGAAAAAAGCGCTTGAAATACGCTCTTTAGGCACTGCCATATGCAGCATTGTGGGCCGCAGCCCCGTGCATCCTATAGGAGCGCGGATCGGCGGCGTCGTGATGCCGATGTCCTCCGCAGAGGCAAGCAAATTATCGGAGCAGGCCGTCGCAATTAAACCGTCTATTGCATGGTTCAGCCATCTTATGCGAGTGCTTTTCGAGAAGAACGCCGATTATGTCGATGAACTCGGAGATATAAAGACAGCATACCTTGGACTCACTGAAAACGGCACGCTGGCATTTTACGACGGCGATATCAGGGTAATCAGGGAAGATGGAAGCGATCTCGCCAGGTTCAAGTCTGCCTCCTATTTTGATTACGTCGAAGAGAAGATCGAGAACTGGAGTTATATGAAATTCCCGGTTCTGAAGACCGGCGAAAGGTTCCGCGTTGGGCCGCTGGCAAGGGTTAACATAGCCGACCAGATACCGACCCAGATGGCGTCGAATGAACTCGAGTGGTTCAGGGCAAAATGGCCAAGACCTGCGCATAAGACGCTTTGCTATCACTTCGCAAGGTTTATAGAGCTGGTTTATGCCTTTGAGCGCGCCGAAGAACTCCTGAGGGACCCTGACATTACGGGGCAGGATATTTTTGTGAAGCCGGAGATAAAGGCCGGAACCGGCATAGGCGTTGTCGAGGCGCCGAGAGGCACCCTGGTTCACCGCTATGAGCTTGACGATGAAGGTAAGGCGAGCAATGTCGATATCTTCGTCGCCACCCAGCACAACAACTACGGATACAATGACGCCCTGAAAGAGACTGCCATGAAACTGATGGGCGCCGGTGATCCTGATGAGAGCACACAGAACAAGCTCGAAATGATTGTGCGCGCATACGACCCCTGCCTGTCCTGTGCAACGCATGCGATAGGCAATAGCGGCTGGACGTTCGAGTCTGTGGACTTCAACGGCAATGTAACGAAGGAGTGGAGCAGATGAAGAAAGACCTCGCAATAATTCACGACAGGGACCGTTGCGTCAGCTGCAACGAATGCATATTAGTCTGCCCTCAGTCCGGCGAAAACAATCCTCATCCGGTAATTGTGCCGGCAAAGCAAAAAGGCGAGCCCCCTGAGATAAAATGCATCGAGAACTGTATTGAATGCATGACCTGCTGGGATTTCTGCAGGGCCAGGGCAATAACATTCGCCAACTATCATGTCGTAGAACGTCTGGCTGAAGACGAAACCGCGCTCAAGAAGGTCGCTAAGATCATCTGAAACTAAATCTGCAGGCTGTATCAGGTTTCTGATGTGAAACTGCAGACCCCCGAATAGATAAGGCCCGTTGATCCGTCAAGGCTCAGCGGGCTTTGCTCTGAGACAGTATAGCTGCCGATCTGCGCAAATTGCTGTCCGTTTTCGTTGACCATTATTTCCATGTCCGTGCATCCGACAACAGCGCTCAGGCCGAATTTCCCCGCCAGGATAGCTGCGTGCGATGTGGCGCCCCCGGTGGAGGTAATTATACCGTCGATGTGAGGCATCAGAGAAACATCATCAGTGCTCGATGTCCTTCTCAGGAGGATGATAGGAAGTCCCGTCTCTTTCCGGATTCTGCCCACCTGTTCCGGCGTTGATGAAAATGTCCCGATGCCGCTCAAGGCACCGCCATGTACCCCCACGCCGCGTCCTATTATGCCTGCATCCATCCTGCAAATGTCCTGAAAATGCTTTATGAAACCGCGGTGGAATTCCAGGCGGCGTGTTTGCAGGGTGTAAATCATCCTGTTTCCGTCTGCATCTGTTACATAGGTGGCCTCGACTTCCTGAGGCAACCCGCCCATCGAGCTTTCTATCCTGTCCGCCAGATTCAGATGCATGGCGTATAGCTCCGGATCAGTTTCCTCAAGGCTTTGCCGACCATCGGGCGCCTGGGCTTTCGACAGGGGACGACTGATGAGCCCGCCGTGAACAAGGTCATCGCCGGTGGCCGACTCTCTGGTGTCGCCATAAACCCCCTTGTCCATGGATGACGGCATGCGTGTAAAAAAAACCGATGCGCCGGATCCTTTGCGGTTGCCGGACACCATCTGCATGATCATGACTGCCGTGCCCCAGTGCTCAGACATCTGCATTGCAACTCTAAATTGTAAAGCTTTTTTCCCGTACCAGGACTTGTATACCGCTTTCGCCGCCTCCCTGAGCTGCTCATATACGTCCTCCGGCAGTGTCAAGCCTCCAGCGGTAAGCTCTTTCATGTATGATGTCACTATCCGGGACATGTCCTCGGAAGACAGATCGCTCATTGTGGCAGCTGGCCGCTGAGCGAGCATATCCGCGTTGATACGGCTGAAGATTGTTTCTTCCATACCGAACACGACTGTGGCATAGTGGTAGATGAACCTCCTGTATGAATCCAGCGCGAGCAGTAAATCGCCTGTGTAGGAGGCAAAACCATCGAGGGTTGTTGAGTTAATTCCGCAGTAAAGAATCGATGACAGTATCCCCGGCATCGATATGTACGACCCGCTGCGAACCGACAGAAAAAGCGGGCGCTGCGGATCTCCGTATCTGAGTCCTGTAGATGCTTCTATGTTCCGTACCGCCTCAGTGATAGAGTCGGCGAATACACGACTTTCAGTATATTCCTTGTAATCAAATGTATTTTGCGCCGGCAAAACGACGGCATGCGGGACGCGCAGTTTTCCATTCAACAGATAAACCAGGTTCTTGGCCTTGCCTCCGATTGCGGGCGCCAGTTGCATGGCGTCTTTGTTGCTGAGTGCCTGGAGATCAAAGAATGCAGCCGGACTGATAACTTCCCCGGCGTGGGGATTCAGCAACGAGTCGCCTTCCCTGTCAAGACCGAAATAGCATCGCTTTATTATTGTCTCAAGAAGGCGGTCCATCTCGGTAAATCCTGCAATGCTGCTTATCATGCCGCGGATAATGACGTCGGAAACCTTATCAGCATAATCTGCATTAGCAGTGCCTGCCGTTTTCAGGTATCCGGCTAAATCTTCTTTTGGGCACGACATGATGAAATTTCTCAAAGGCGAATGGATTCTGCGTGTCAGAGAATCGACCATCCAGGTTATTTCTTTCTGTATAACTCGCAGAATATCGATGAACTGTGTCATATGCAGACGGTTTGTTCTGATAATCAACAAGGCTTCGGTAATCTGAAAGTTATCCATTCCGTGCGACCGACATAACTCGTTCATTACATGCAGGCACTGCAGGCATCTGTTAAATTCTTTTTCGTCAAGACCGGTTTGAGGTCCCCCTGTCTCCGAGATAAGTTCTTCAAAAGCGATAGTCATCCTGTTTTCTGTTCTCAACATTTCAGAGAATGCATCGAACTTGGCCTCGTGATATGTGCCGAGCACCGAAGGAATGCCGAAGGCTATGTGCCTCTTGAAATAGAGACTTTCTTCCGGCATAGTTCTATCGGGTGACAAAAGGACTTTCCTGAGGGGCCATATCCTGTCCATATCGAGGGCAAGTCTCTCAATAGCATTGGGTTCCGCTGAAGCCCCGCCAGACAGCGCATATTTCTTCGCTATCTCGCGATATATCCGGCATATAAGCAAAATTTTGCGGGCTGTTTCGCCGGATAGTTTCTTATCAGTGCTGCTTATGTCCGACAGTGTCCGCTCGATGTCGCCGAAAGGAATGAGCAGCAGCCTGTCAAGATGAAGACTGTCTTCGGCTAGTATATTTAATGCATCGAAAAGCGGTTTTATCGCCTGTGAGTATTGGTGGATAAGACCGGCATCCGCTTTTTCATACACATCATCCGGCACCGCACCCAGCAGAAAGCTGCGGTCGTTATGCACCCATGCGTTGATGATTGCCTCCACGAGACCGACGTTGTAGTTGCTGGAATTTACATGCACCTGTTTCCTCAGAAAATAGAGTGTCATGTCATTCGCCCATGAGTCGATTTCGGTCGTATCGTCGCGTATCACGTTTGCAGCACCCACTTCATTGAAATAGACAGGCAATTTTTTCAGCAGGATATAGTTGACCAGAAAGTCATCGGTCGGCGCGCCGGAATTCAGATATGCCGATATGTTGCGTTGAAATAGTATGTCGTCCTGGATGAATACGCCGCTGACATAAAGATTGCAAAGCAGGCTGACCAATAGCGCTTGGAATCCGCCCCCACCTGCACCCAGGATTGCGAGCAGTCTGGAGAGACGATCGATATGCCTGGGGTCAGCTATCTCCGCCCATGTGTCGCTCGAAAAGCCTGATACGCGAGGCGGCGGTACGCTCAACTTTATTATACATGCCTCGTACTGGCCTATAAGCCGTACATCGCCAGATCGTATTATGGAAACTGCAACATCAGGCCTGAGCAATAATCCCTCCCTGAAGTCCTCTGAGGTTTTATCGACCTCGGCCATAACAGCTGCGCATGCGTCAAGCATATTTCGCTCAATGAATATGTTTATCAATTGCGCCGAGTTGAGTAGGGCCGCTCTCGATGCGTCTGTAGATAGCCTTGGGAAGGTTCGAAGAATGATTCTGAAAATATCTGCAGCCAGGAAAGTCGATTCAGCGGCGGCATAGTGCTTTGCCGCCGCAAAGAGAAGTTCGACCAGCTCCGAATCATCGGGGATTACCGCAATAATATCATCAATACTTCGGAGGGCATCACTAAATCTACGCTGTGCAATCGAAGACTCGGCTTCATCAAGGCGTGCTTCGCTGACGGCCCTGTTGCCGTCTGAATATCTCTCGATAGAGGCGGCAACTGAAGATGTTATTACCTTGCGCACATCTTCCGGGACATCGGCTCCGATGACAGGGGCATTTGCAAGGCGCTCTCTGAGCGCCTTCAGCAGAAGCAGCATTACCGTCTTGATGTCGATTTCAGGAAAACGCCTGTTTATTTTGTCTGCAATATTTGCAAACTGCCGCGGATTGAAAGACAGATCTACGCCGGCAGACTGAAGGGCATCTAGCCATGCAATGAGCAGCGGCCTGGCCTTCAGGTCAGCAATATTCTCAAGAGGCAACTCGGCGAGTCTGAAAAAATTCACCACAGTCCTGCCGGAATCCGGCTTCGGATATATGGTGGACGCTCTAGCCGACCATTTGGTCAGTACCGGATACCATTCACCAAACGCATCGCCGTCAGCCCAAAAAAGATCACCCGCAAAGCTGTTTATCTCTTCTGAAAGTTTTCGCCAGTCTCTCTTGGGGGAGATAATGATGGAGATAATCCCTTCAGCCTTTTTTAGCAGCCCTGGCCTATCCTGAATCCTGGCAACAAGACTATGCGGCTCGAAGTTCTTCAGCTCGTCGGCAAGTTCGATGGCCGACGTATAAAATTCATCCGGCTTCTCGCGCTTCAGCAGAAAAGACCCGACGTGCCTGCCTTTCTGGATGATATCGATTTGCAGGTTCCTGTCTTCCTTAATAAGAGACTCATTGACAGTGAATTGAAAGAAACCGTCCTTAATCGCGCATCTGGCAAGCTCATTGCCTTCCCGTATCAGGCGTGACTCGTAATCGCCTTCGGGCATAGCCAGTATAGTCCCCGTGATCGTGATGGATGTCCCCTGCTGAAGCATGCAGAAGGACTTGGCCGCCAGTGATGTGACAATGCCTTTATAGGCAGTAGCCAGGGTGCCGTACAGATAATCGAGTCTGCAGATTTCCTTTATTTCAGTCATTGGGCCGGTTCAGACACAAAGAGGCTTCTTTTCAAAGCAAGCTCTGCGCTGTGCGTATCAAATCAATTATACCAATATATTTTAATCAGCCAGGAATGAGTGGAAAATTATTGAAACATCCGGCATCAAGCGGTATACTTTAGCTGTTGGAAAGGCATTGCTTAAATATAAAAAGTATGGGCAGAAAAGGACGGTCATGACCGATTTCAGCGCCAATGACAATATATTTTACGGTAGGCTTAGGGATGATCTGCAGAATGAAATGATGGCCGAGATCATCCACCCTGCTTTCAAAAGCTGTATAGATGATAATTTCAGAAGTCTGGACCTGGTGCCGGGTCCGCTGATGAAATTTGTCGGGGATATCAACAGGCTGTTCTGGCAGTTCGATGCCGACAAGAAGATGATGGAGCGGGCTTATGAACTCAGCTCAGGAAAGCTTATCATCGCAAACGAATATCTTCGCGTCGCACACGAAGGACTGGAGCAGAAGGTCGCCGAAAGAACAGCCGAATTTCTAAAGGCCAATTATGAGCTTAAGAACGAGATAGCTGAACGTATGAAAGTGGAAGAAGCGCTCCGGCTGAGCGAGGACGGTTATCGTAAGCTTGCGGAGAAGCTCCGTCAGCTTGCGTCGGAATTATCGTTAGCCGAGGAGCGCGAACGCAGGCGCATTGCCGCTGAACTCCATGATTCCATTGTGCAGACCCTGGTGTTTTCGAAATTCAAGATTGAGACTATAATGAAGTCTAAAAGGGATGCCGAGACCGACAATGCAATGGTCGAGATACACGAACATATCAGAAAGAGCGTGAAGGACCTTAGGACCCTTATATTCGAGATCAGTCCGCCGGTGCTCTACGACTTCGGGCTTGAGCCGGCCCTTGAGACGCTGTCCCGTGAGATGAGTCAGAGGCATGGTATAGCCCTTACTTTTTACCACGATGACAGCGAGAAAAGCCTTGACGGCGACCTGAGGGTGTTTCTGTACCATGCCGTCAGGGAGCTGCTCATCAACATAGTGAAGCATTCTCAGGCAGATGCCGGCTCCATATCCATTGTCAGGGAGGCGGCCAGGATTGTGATTACGGTTGAAGACAACGGGAAGGGCTTCGATGCTTCTGAAGCGTCTTATGATGTTGGCAGGAAAGAATGTTTCGGTCTGTTTAATATCCGCGAACGTCTGGGCCATTTCCGCGGGGAGATGCATATCGACTCCACCTCCGGCAAAGGGTCGCGTATCACCATTTATGCTCCCCTGGAAGAATAGGAGGATATGATGAAAATCAGAGTGCTTCTTACCGAGGACCACCATGTGATGAGAGACGGGCTTAAGTCTTTACTGGAGCAGCAGACTGATATAGCCGTAGTGGGAGCAGCAGACAACGGAAGGATGGCGGTCAAACTGGCTCGTGAGCTCTCGCCGGATGTGGTTATCATGGACATCGCGATGCCGGAGCTGAACGGTATAGAGGCGACGAGGCAGATAACGACGAAGAGCCGCGACACTAAAGTGCTGATTTTATCGATGCACGCAGACAGTCACTTTGTATCGGGTGCGGTAGAAGCTGGGGCTTCGGGATATCTGATGAAGGACTGCTCGTTCGATGAACTGCTATCGGCTATTCGCTCAGTGGCACAGGGTAAAGCATATTTCAGCTCCGACATCGCGGGCAATATAATCAGCGAATATATCGGTGGGAACGTGAATGACCCTGCGGAGCGGGGAAGGCTTTCGTCAAGGGAACGTGAGGTGCTGCAATTGCTGGCTGAGGGTAAATCGTCAGCCCAGATCGCGGTGATATTGGGGCTTCACGAGAGGACCGTGGATGTGCACCGCCACAAGATCATGAAAAAACTTGACCGCCATAATGTTGCAGAGCTGACCAAGTATGCTGTCCGCGAAGGACTGACCTCGCTCTGACGGTTGCCAGGACCGCTTATGATGGAATTGAAAAAATGAGAGCCACCACCCTGAGAACAGAGCAGTACATTGTGGAAGAAGAGCCTTATTACCGGCCCGTCGGTGATGAGATAGAGTTGTTTTCGGCTGCCTACAAGAATCTCATCCCTGTGCTGCTAAAGGGTCCAACCGGATCAGGAAAGACCAGGTTCATGCAATATATGGCCTGGCGGCATAAAAGGCCTCTCATTACTGTTTCCTGCCATGACGACCTTACGGCGTCGGACCTTGTCGGCCGCTATCTGGTGAAGGGCGGAGAGACGATCTGGGTGGACGGTCCTCTGGCGAGGGCCGTAAAGTCTGGCGGTTTCTGCTATCTTGATGAAATAGTCGAAGCCAGAAAGGATACAACTGTAGTCATACATCCTCTGGCCGATGACCGACGTATACTCCCAATTGAAAAACGGGGAGAGGTGCTGAAGGCGCCGCCGGAATTCTTATTGGCGCTGTCATACAATCCCGGATACCAAAGCGTTCTCAAGGACCTGAAACAGAGCACCAGACAGCGTTTTTTGGCGTTGGAATTCGGATATCCCAGCAGGGGCCTCGAGACTGAGATAATCATGCATGAATCAGGAGTGGGAAAGGACATTGCGGACAGACTGGTAAGCTTTGGCGAAAAGACGCGTAACCTGAAGGACCGAGGTCTGGCGGAAGGTTCGAGCACCCGCCTCCTTATCCATGCAGCGCAGCTCATCGCATCCGGAATCGCCCTCTCGGAAGCCTGCCGCGTAGCCATTTCATCACCGCTCACAGATGATGCAGAGATGTCGGCGGCCCTCTCGGAAATAGCAAGCTCGATCTTCTGATGTGCGCTGCAGCGAATAGGCAGATCGAAAAGCTCAGGGAGAACCTCGAAGCAAATCTCAGGCTCGATTTCATGGAAGACGACGAGGTTAAAACGGTCTTTGACGGAATCGCGTCCTTCGATCACACGCTGCGGCAAAAGATACTCGCACTCTGCTTCTCGCTTTCTCATGCCAGCTCGGCGTTTGTTGTCAGCAGCCTTGCACGTATAAGGAAAGCCAGGAATGTACTTTCCCTGAGGGACACTGAGAAATGGCTGACCAATGCGTTCGATCTGCTTGACGCGAAGGGAATCGGTCCCTATATCAAATTCATTGCAGACGCCGACGACGAAGAAAAGTTAAGAAGATTTCAGAGCCCTGCCGGACTGCGTTTGCATTCGGTCCTATCCAGAATCGAGGCCTTTATTCAGGGAATATCCGGCATGGGGCTCAGGGTAGCGCCGGGCAGGACTGCCCATACCGATACAGAGGTTATTTACCTGCCGGCTGCGATCAATCTGTACTCCAACAGGAAGGAGAACGCTTTTGTCTATAAGCTGATGTCGGTCCATCAATGGTCTAGGATTGTTTGTAAATCCCTGATGCCGGAAACAGATGTAATCAGATCTTTTGTCAGAAAACAAAAAAATCATCCGGACATCGATTCCATTTTCAGGGCGTTTCCCGAACGTGAGGCGGCTCAGGACTTATACGCTATTTTCGAATCGATCAGGGCCGAGAGATTTCTGACTGAAGAATTGCCGGGGCTGATGAGGGATGCAGCCACACTTAGAAAGAGGATGTTCGACGAGAGACCCAGCATTGATACACTTTCGCCGTTATCGGCCGCAGTTGAGGTTTTTTTTCAGTATTATCTGGTCGGGAGGATAAAGGGAAAGAACCCGGGATGGTGGGACGCTGCAATTAAAAAGATAGAACTGCTTAGACAGGAGGAGGGACCCGCGGCGTCATTCGCACTGATTGCCTGGATTTGTGAAAAAACTCGCCTCAAAGGAGAAAAGTATGAGCCGTGCGATCTTGGGTTTATCGGAAATATAAGGCCCGACAAGGTTTCCAGTCTTATCAGGGCGAGGCATGCGGAAAAGAAGAAGAGCTATGAGGGAATGATCAATAAGCTCCTTACGGTACCTGAAATTGAAAGCCGAAAAAGGCCGGAAGGCGCAAAGTCTTTGCAGGAAAGGGAATTGAGGCCGGAAGAAAAATACCTGCTTATCAAGGGAAGGATAATCGAGCTCGACAGTGAGCTCAGGGAGATCATAGACGAACGTCAGGGCATTCCGGGCGGCATCCTTGTTAAAGGAAGCGATCTCGGTTCGGGCTCTCCTGTGACGCTTGCCGATCTCGCCGAGGAAGAGGAGGCCCCATCTACCAGGACGGGCGGCATACCATATGACGAGTGGGATTTCAGGAGATCGGGCTACCGCAAACAGTGGTGCAATTTATACGAGCATGATGTGCATCCAGGCCAGGAACCCTTTGTCGATATGACGATTGCACGCTACGGCCCCTATGTGAGACTGCTGCGCAACAAATTCGAGCTGCTGAAACGGGAGCCGAGAATCCTCCGCCGTCAGAAGGACGGCGACGACATAGACATCGATGCTTCAGTTGAGGCCTTTAGCGACAGGCTTGCAGGGCTGCAACCGGACGAAGATCTGTTTATCAGGCTTGACCGCCAGGAGAGAAACATAGCAGTGTTGTTTCTTCTGGACATGAGCGGCTCGACGAAGGGCTGGGTCAGCGAGGCTGAAAAAGAGTCTCTCGTGTTGATGAGCGAGGCGCTTGAGGCTCTTGGAGATCGATACGCCATTTACGGTTTTTCCGGCATGACAAGGACCAAGTGCGACTATTACAGGGTAAAGGGGTTCGACGAGATCTATTCCGAGGCAGTGAAAAGCCGTATAGCCGGCATATCGCCGAAGGATTACACAAGAATGGGGCCCGCTATCCGCCATTCGATCAGTGTACTGCAATCGGTCGACGCAAGGACGAGACTCTTTGTAATACTGAGCGATGGCAAGCCTGAGGACTGGGACGCCTACAAGGGAGAGTATGCAATAGAGGATACAAGGAAGGCCCTCATAGAGGCAAGGGAAAGGGGTATACATCCTTTCTGCGTCACCATTGACAAGGAGGCAAGGTCATATCTTCCTCACATGTACGGAGAGTCGAACTACACCCTTATTGACGACGTAAGAAAGCTTCCGGACCGTATAACCGAGATATACAGGAGATTGACTACTTAAAAGGTCGCGATTGCTGAGTCTATGTCTATTCACACCGATAGCGGCTTGGGTGATCAAGAGTTAATCGGACTTCTTCGTATGCTACTTCTTCCATTTAGATTGGCAGCAAGATCGGCATAATGTTACATAATGAGGTCATTAAGCCAACATATGACACCGTTCCTTCCTGAACTCGATAGAGAGTTGACGGATCTGATCGTGGCGGTTATCGAGAGGGTATCCATGCTGCATGGCGGGATTCATTCGATTACACGGGCCACAATAGCCCGGCTTATCGAAACGATGCACAGCTATTATAGTAACTTGATCTCAGGTCACTATACGACACCAAGAGATATCGACAAGGCATTAAAGGGAAATTACTCTGATGATCCGGCAAAACGCGAACTGCAGACAGAAAGCGTTGCCCATATCAAAGTCTACCGTCTTCTGGTTGAGCGGCTTAAATTTAAAGATACACAGAGTCCCCTTGTTCCCCGGAGTTAATTCTTTGGCTGCACAAGGAATTCTACGACCGTATGCCTGATGAATTCAGGATCGTCCGGTCACCATCTGGTAATCGGGAATTGCCAGTGGTGCCAGGAGAATGGCGGAAAGAAGCAGTTACGGTGGGTAGATACATTCCGCAGGAGAAAGATGCGGTGGAGGAACTGGTACGATTCTTTTCTGAAAAGTATAATCCATCTCGTTATGATCGTATTCACCAAGTCCTTGCAATGGCAGCTTCGCATCACCGTTTTTTATGGATCCACCCATTTATAGATGGTAATGGCCGCATTGCGAGGCTTTTGATTGAAGCTTTTTTGATGCGTTGTGGTCTTGATTCAAACGGGCTCTGGTCCCCAGTCAGGGGGTTATCGCGCTCACATGACAATTACAAGCGGTTGCTTTCATTGGCTGATATGTCAAGGCAGGGAGATCTTGATGGCCGGGGCAGTCTTTCAGCGAGAGCTCTGCGTGATTTTTGCATTTTCTTTATCAAAACATGCATAGACCAGCTGGATTTCATGAGATCTCTTTTATTGCCGGGTAAACTGGCCGAACGAGTGTCAGGTTATGTTGAGCGGCGGTCATTTGAGGGAGGTTTGCGCATAGAGGCCAAGCACGTATTAACAGATCTTATTTATAAGGGTGAGATTGCAAGAGGCGATGCCGTCCGCATTTCAGGTCTTAAAGAGAGGACAGCCCGGGATTTGATCGGCCAATTGCTTAGGGAGGAGCTTATATTATCTGATAGCCCGAAGGGTAAGCTCCGCATTGCTTTCCCTGATCCTGTCCGAGAGTTTTATTTCCCGCGTTTGTTCATACCGCAGACCTAACTATAAGTTAGCCAAGGTAAAAGGAAAGCACAACGTCCAAACAGCCATTTTTTGCTCACATCGACTCAATACATATCAATGTCTCGGCAGCCACTGCAAGGCGGCTGAGTTTTTTGTTTAAGGCAGAATGCCAGGCTCTATTGTAATGTTCTTTGTTGTCAATCTGCATTCATCTTTGGTTCATTCCATTCTATTTTTTACAACGTTCGGGTTGAAAATAACGGCATCGACGTGCAATATAATAGATTCAATCGCTTCAAATATCCTGACCGGAGGTTGTTATGCTGCCGCCGATACTGCTTATAGAAGATGACGCCAAGATCGCCAAGGTAGTGAAGGTATATCTAGAAGGGGCCGGCTACAAGGTGGTCTATGCGGACGCAGGCAAGAAGGGCGTTGAGGCGGCGATGAAGGAGAAACCTTTGCTTGCGGTGCTTGATCTGATGCTGCCGGACATCAGCGGCGAAGAGGTGTGCCAGGAACTCAGGCAGATCGGCGACTTCCCGATAATCATGCTCACGGCAAAAGCCTCGGAAGAGGAGAGGGTGGCCGGATTCGCACTTGGCGCCGACGATTATGTTGTGAAGCCTTTTAGTCCGCGCGAGCTTGTTTATCGCATTAAGGCTGTTTTGCGCAGGCAGCAGAAGGGGGACCTGGAGAATGCCGAACCCCTCAGCTTTAACAAACGATCTCTCATAATCGACGGTCAAAGTTACGAGGTGACAAAGAATAGCGGCCTGATTAATATTACGCCCACGGAATTCAAGGTCCTTTACATACTGGCGACGCACCCTGGAAGGGTCTTCACAAGAGAGGAGCTGGTTGAAAAGGCCCTCGGTTATCAGTTCGAAGGATACGAGCGAAGTATCGATGCCCATATAAAGAATATCCGCCATAAAATAGAGGAAGACCCCAGGAACCCCGAATTCATCCTTACCATTTATGGAGTAGGATACCGCTTTTCGGGAAAGAAGGATGTTTAAGAACCTCTGGGCCAAGTTTCTAATACTTCTAATTGCCGTTTCGCTGATAGCACTCTCCGCAGCACTTCTTCTTCGCGAACTCATGCTCAAGGACTTCAGGGAATATCTCGAAGGGGAGCGCGAGGACCGCATTTACTGGATCACGGCTGCCATGGAGAGCTCTTTTGACAAGAATGAAGGATGGGCGACAAAGGATGTAACGGAGAATATGATATGGGCCCTGATGCTGGGTTATGACGTCAAGCTGTACGACGTTGGCGGTACGCTGGTGATGGATACCGAAAAGGCCATCGGCGACCAATCCCAGGCGGTTGTGCGCAGGGTCATTGCTCTTTCGGACTTCGATGAAAGGAGAACCGGAGAGAAATTTGTCCCCTACCCACTCTTTTTAGGAGGCGAGCAGATCGGCCATCTCGAAGTCGGTCTGTTGAGGCCGCGCAAAGAAGGCGTTTTTGTCGACAGGTCGAACAGGCTGCTTCTCTATTCACTTTTTGCGCTCGGCGGAATAACGCTTTTGCTGAGTGTCATATTTTCGAGGATGCTGACCAACCCCATAAAAAGACTGACCGGAGCGGCGGCTGATATCAGCAGCGGCAATCTGAAGAGTCGTGTAAATATTTCCGGCAAAGGCGAGATGGCAGAGCTTGCCGACGCCTTTAACCGTATGGCTCAATCCCTCGAAATGCAGGACTCCCTGCGTCGAAAGCTGACGACCAATATTGCTCACGAATTGAGAACGCCGATCAGCGCGATCCGCGGCGAACTGGAGGCAATGATGGATGGCCTCATCCCGCTGGATAAGGAACATGTTCAGTCTCTGTACTCAGAGATAGGCAGACTGAGAAAGATCATCGAGGGGATAGAAGAACTGGCGCAGGCCGAGGCGAGCAGCCGCTATCTTCGCAAGACGGTGTTTGATCTGAGGCAGTTTCTGGAAGGCATCGTTGACCGTTTCGGCAGACTTTTTGACGAAAACGGCGTAAAGCTCCATCTTTCGTGTGAAGATAAGCTGCAGGTAAACGCTGACCCGGACCGCCTGAGCCAGATCATCATCAACCTGCTGTC